>Ga0334885_1000032_pt1 | contig 242564 bp, 152 predicted proteins | sample GraSluR1_MG_8_FD_207233 | JGI IMG/M metagenome (GOLD analysis project Ga0334885, IMG submission 207233) | Sludge microbial communities from methane-producing bioreactor in Wageningen University, Netherlands - Granular Sludge_31_05-R1 | ecosystem: Engineered > Bioreactor > Anaerobic >...
AGTGTTCAGTGGGCAGTTGAAGTGAGACTGTGGTTTGGTGAGCGAAGCGAAAACAAACCACTAGTCGAACTCATCCCGATGAACGAAGTGAATCGGGAGGGCAGTGATCAGTGATCAGTGGTCAGTGATCAGTGTTCAGTGTTCAGTGTGTCAATGCCTGAATAAGGTTGACCTGCTGATCTTCTGATCTTCTGATCTGCTGACCTGCTGGCCTTCTGACCTGCTGGCCTTCTGACCTGCTGGCCTTCTGACCTGCTGATCTGCGCCCATCTGCGAAATCTGCGGGAAACATTCTAACCGCTATAGACACAAGGAAGGCACAATGTGCACAAGGAGTCAATGGGATACAGCCAAGGTCAATGGAGGATTACTTGATTGTCGATGTAATGGGATAGTCCGGAAGAAACTCGCACTCGCGCATATGATAGATCGCTTGTCCGCTTTTCTTGCTTGCCTCGCTTATCTCGCATTCCTCGCTTATCTCGGTTTCCTCCTACTTATGACTTATTCCTTATGAATTCTGACTTATTACTTAATCGGTCCGCCCCTTCGGGGCTTGTGAATCCGATCAGTCTGGGATGCTAAGCAAGGATGAGCCCGTCGGGGTCTTTGAGATTTGAATTCGTGTTCGAACTCGCACTCGAGCTCGGACTATCTTGCCCGAAACTTTTGTTCAAACTCCTTCTCCTTTTTCTTCTCCTTCTCATTCTCCTTCTCATTCTTCTTCTCCTCCTCCTCCACATTCAAGCTTATGTATAATCCTTTGAATCCACCGAGCGAACAGAAAAAACCTTTAGTTTTATCAAAAATTTGCAAGATGCCGATGCTTTATGGTATCAGTACTTTAAGTGTGGTTCCGGTGCGCCGCGAACCTTCTGAAAAGTCGGAAATGGTCACCCAGATTCTGTTCGGGGAGCTTTTATGGATCACCGACCGACAATTGAACTGGCTGTTCATTCGTACGGCCTGGGATGACTATGAGGGGTGGGTGGACATTAAGATGATCACTCAGATCGGGGAAGACTATTTTCGCTACTTCAACGGGCGGAGTACCGAAGTCGTCATCGACCTGGCCACCCAGCTTTTTGATGAGAAAGAAAGGCGCCATATCCTCGTACCGGCCGGCAGCGCTATGCCTGGCATCAGAGGAAAAGTGCTGATTATCAACGGGAAAAGATATATTCTTTCAGGAGAAACCAACCGCATTATTCTGGCCGACAGAGACAACCTCAGAAAGAACATTTGCGAAAGCGGACGACGCTTTCTGGACGCCCCCTATCTCTGGGGAGGCCGCTCGCCTTTTGGCATTGATTGCAGCGGATTTACGCAGCTGGTGTATAAAATATGCGGCATCCGCTTGCGCAGAGATGCCTCGCAACAGGCTACAGACGGTCGCAACCTCAGCTTCCTGGCAGAGGCAAAACCGGGTGACCTTGCTTTCTTCGATGATGCGGATGGCAAGATTATGCACACCGGGATTATCCTCGACGAATCCCATATCCTGCACGCCAGCGGTAAGGTGCGCATCGACCCCATTGACCAACAGGGTATTTTTCACACAGAATTTCAGCGCTATACCCACAAATTAAGGCTGATCAAAAACTATCTCCCCTGATGTTCCTGCTGCGCCGATGCTTCCTGACATTTATGCTGGTTCTGCTGCTTGCCAACCTGAAAGCGCAAACCATCTTCACCAGCATCACAGGAGGAACTCCCTGTCCGGGAGACAGCATTACGGCGACTGTGAGTGTGAGTCAGTTCAACAATGTCGCCTCAATGTCTCTCAGCCTTTTGTACGACACCAACTCGGCTTCATACGGGCGATATACTGATAAGCACCCACAACTCAACAGCGGTGCATTTCTGATCAATGACATTGGAGGGGCCATTAAGGTCGCCTGGTTCAGTGTGACCCCAATCAGCATAGGGTCAGGAACCCTTTTCAATCTGAGATTTCTTTATATCGGAGGATATGGCCGGCTCGAATGGGATACCCTCAGTCCGGGAGCCTGCCAGTACGGAGATGGCAGCGGTGCGGATATCCCGGGCATTTACACCAGCGCCAATCTCGCTGCCCACGGGAGCATCATACAGCACCCTGTTTATCAAAGCATTATGGCAGGCGACACCGCCACATTCCAGGTTCAGGCCTTTGGCAATACCCAGGCATATAAATGGCAGGAAAACAGTGGCAGTGGCTGGAACAATGTTTTCAATGGCCCGCTTTACAGTGGCGCAAACGGGCCCATCCTGAAGCTGACAGGCCCTCCCCTGGCATTCAACGGCTATCAATACCGTTGCCGCACCACTTCCACCTGCCCCTCCCCTTCGCAATATTTTTACAGCGATACGGCACTGCTGAATGTGAGCCCGCCCTGCCAACCCGCCATTGCCTGGGCAGGCGCCGACACCAGCATATATGCAGGCCAAAACCTTCCCCTGGATGCCGTAGCACTGTATTACCAGACCCTGCAATGGAGCGGCGGAGATGGCGTATTCAGTCAGCAGGGAATACTCAATCCGGTATATTATCCGGGCACCAATGATATCCTGCAGGGAAATGTGCAGATTACCCTCATCGCCTATGGCTTTCCGCCCTGTGCCAATGATACCCACAGCCTTTCTTTAAGCATACTGCCCATTCCTGTCAACCATCCACCGGAGTTTCGCTTAAACGGTATGGCCAACGATACTTTTGTTTTTGTTTCCCTTTTTGGGCAGGACAGCCTTTTCTGTTTCGATTTGTACGATCCGGATGGTGACCCGGTCAGTATAGTCCAGGTTCTGCCACTTTCGCTCTCAGGTCAAATAAGTTTGCCTGGAAGCCAGCCGCATTGCCTCCAATATTTCCCGGCTCCTCTTTTTCTCGGAACCGACAGCTTCGGCCTCATTGCCTGTGATACCAACGGAGGCTGCGACACTGCCTGGTGCTACCTTCAGATTTCCTTGCCCCCCTTTAATCTCCCTCCATTCGCGCTGCAACAGGGACTGCCCGCTGACACCCTCGAGCTGTTAGTTCAGATGAACCTTGGCACAAGCATCTGCCTCCACCTTTTTGACCCTGAAAACCAGTTTTGCGATGTGGACAGTGTATCGGGTGCCCGGTACGGACAACTTAGTCAGTTCGGTATGGGAGATTCCTGTTTCCATTATCTTCCTGATACGAATTACCAGGGATATGATACCCTTATCCTTCATCTGTGTGATCAGGGCGGGGCTTGCGACAGCATTGTGATGATCTTGCAGGTATTGAATCTGAATATTCCCTACCCTCCCCAGGCTGCGGATGACCAATGCAATGGCATCGAAAACCAGGTGATTGTTTGCGCCGTACTGGGAAATGATTTCGATATTAATATGGATCTGGATACCGCCTCGCTGGAAGTGATTTCCCCTCCGGTTTTTGCAAGCGTTTTTGTGGATACGCTTTCAGGTCAAATTGTGCTGTATCCTGATCCATATTACAATGGCCAGGATACCCTGCAATACCGCATCTGTGATCAAAGTGGTCTTTGCGATACAGCCTTTGTGTTCGTGCTCATCGCCCCGGTCTTCGATCCTCCCCTGGACGACACCTTTACCCTTTTTGAAGACAGCATTGTATGCCTGACTGTATTGGACAATGACGTATATCCATACCAAAGCCTGGATACCAGCAGCCATTCTATTGTTTCTCATCCAATAAATGGCAGCGCCAGTTTTGATTTCGCATTGGGCTGCATCATCTACAGCCCCGACCTGGATTTTTACGGTCGGGATTCCCTGGATTATCGCATTTGCGACACGCTTGGCGAGTGCGGGACAGCCAGGGTGTACCTTGACATCCTTCCGGTAAACGACGCTCCGCGCGTTGCCAGGGTCAATGGTATCCCGCTCAGCCTGCCCTGGCCGGACTACCTTCCCTACACCTGCACAGGAAAAGCGCTGAACCTGACCATCAGCTTGTTTGATCCGGAAGGGGACAGTGCCTGGATGTATGCGGCCACTGCCCTCCACCCCCTGTCAGGCTTGAGTCTTTTGAATGACACAATGCTGCGGTACACCCCTCCTCCCGGCTTTCTGGGAGAGGATGAAGTCCTGCTGCATCTGACAGATGGCAAAGACACAAATACCTTTAAGCTGGAGATCAGGGTTCATTTCCCGCCCTTTGTCAATGCCGGACCCAATCAGGCTGTGTGTGCCGGATCTGCATTCAGTCCTACCCTGGCCCAGGCATATTTCAGCAATGCTTTCCAATGGCAGAGCTCGGGCAGCGGCTTCTTTTTAAATGACACCCTTCTTCATCCCACCTATATTCCGAGCAACCTCGACATACAGCAAGGCAGTGTAAAGCTTCAGCTTACCGCTTTTGGCAATGATTCCTGCGGCAGCAGTATGGATGCGATGGTTTTGAGTTTCCTCGATCTGCCTATGGTCGATCTGGGAAGCGACACCGTCTTGTGTGAAAATTACAGCATTACCCTGGATGCAGGGCCCGGCTATGCATCATACCTCTGGTCTGATGGCAGCGATGGCCGTTTTCTTAGCCTCGACACCACCCTTCTCCCTGCACCTGGTGGAGTAGTGGGAGTGAGTGTCACAGATGCCTCCACTTGTAGCAATGACGACCAGATCGTGATCAACTTTGTCCCCTGCCCGGGCATTGCGGAAGCAAGCTATGCCGGAAAGTTCACCGTCTATCCCAATCCTGCCACCGATCGATTATATGTCAGTTTTGACATACCAAATACTGACAACTCGGTGGCTACGCTGGTCGATATGACAGGCAGAATTTGGATACAACAGGACTGTCCCCCCCTTGATTATTCACAGATCCTTGAGCTGGATATCAATCATTTACCTCCCGGGATTTTCCTGATCAGCATACGAAATCCGAAGTTCCACTTCCGTTCCCGTTTCATAAAGTGGCACAGAATGTGACAAAGGGCTGAAAAAACCAGACAAGATGATTCTTCCTACCAATTTAAAGCACGTCGCTTCGGCGGCAGACCTGGATCAGATCCTGAAAGACAGCAAGAATGTGATGGTATGTTGCGGCCGGATGGGACCGATGTGCATCCCTGTCTATAAAGCGATGAAGGAACTGGAGGCCGACTACCCGCACGTTGATTTCAGGGATATGGCCTTTGATATGCCGGACGCCCTTGTAATCAGGGAATTACCCGAAGCCCGGGGGTTTATGGGCCTGCCATTTACCGTGTATTATAAAAACGGAAAGGTGGTGGCGGCCACTACGTCTATTCAATCCAAAGAGCAGATCAAGGCCATTCTGGATACGCACTTTTCATCCTGATGATCTGATTGGTCTGTATTTCTTAATACTGGCTTAACATTCACCTTTCGCCCAGCCTCTACTTTTGCACCTGATAAGATGCTTGCGCAGTCGCACTGCTTTTGTGAAAAAAACCATAAAAAGTGTTGATAATTAGGGTGTCAAAAATGGTCGTCCACCTCACACAGTCCGTATTTTCACCCCTTCAATTCTGCTCAGTAAAACCAAACATCAAACCTTTGCCGCTATGAATTACAAAACAAAAATGTTGTTGACTATCACTGCATTGGTGATGTTCGCTGCGACCCTTGTGGGACAGGGAACCCTAACAGGAATAGTCAAAGATGCCTCTACCGGGGAAGCCCTGATAGGCACAACCATTGCACTGAAGGGCACCGCCACCGGTACCACTACAGGCATTGACGGAAAATTCAAACTGCAGGCTCCAGCCGGCAGCCAAACGCTGGTTATTTCCTTCATCGGTTACGACAGGAGGGAAATTGAAGCCAGTGTCCAGAACGGACAAACCGCCAATCTGGGCACAATCCGTTTGCAGCCCAGCGCCATAGGTCTGGGCGGCATCAACATCATCGCCGATCGTGCCAGGGAAAGAGAAACGCCGGTTGCTTTCTCCACGATGACAAAAAAAGAAATAGAGGAACAACTGGGATCCAGGGATATTCCGATGGTGATGAATATGACCCCAAGCGTTTACGCCACCCAGCAGGGCGGGGGCGCCGGTGATGCCCGTATCAATGTGCGTGGCTTTAACCAGCAAAATGTCGCCATTATGATCAATGGTGTTCCTGTTAATGATATGGAGAATGGTTGGGTATACTGGTCTAACTGGGACGGTGTAGGCGATGCCACTTCCTCTATTCAGATGCAGCGAGGTTTGAGTGCCGTGAATCTGGCAACTCCCTCTATTGGAGGAACAATGAATGTGATCACCAATCCGGCGGAGAACAAAGCCGGTGTAACCTACAAGCAGGAGTTCGGCAGTGGCCGCTTCCTGAAATCAACCCTCTTCGGCCACACAGGCCTTATCGACGGAAAATATGCCCTGAGTGCAGGTGTGGTCCGCAAAACCGGTGATGGCGTGATTGACGGAACCTGGACCGATGCTATGGCCTACTATCTGGGTGCCTCCTGGAACATCAACAGCAAAAACCGCCTGGAACTTTATGCCATTGGTGCGCCCCAAAGACACGGCCAGAATTCCTACAAACAGAATATCGCTTCTTATGATTCAAACTTTGCCAAGGATATTGATGGTTACGATGTAGAAGCCATCGAAAAATATCCGCAGTCTGTTTCGGGCAGGTACTACAATCAGACCTGGAGCCCGGTTACGTATTTATATGACGGCAAGCAATCCTGGAATGGCAAGGAGCACGATCGTCACGATAAAAATTTCATCAACGAAAGAGAAAACTACTACCACAAGCCCCTGGTTAACCTGAACTGGTTCACCCAGTGGAATGAAAAGCTGTCGCAGTACACTGTAGTGTATTATTCCGGTGGTCAGGGAGGCGGATCCGGAACCCTTGGATCAATGAAGTGGAATTACGGCGGGCCCTCCCGCATTGTGGATTATGATGCAACCATTGCCAACAACTCCAAATCTGATACTGCTTTTGGCATCTTGCGTAACAGCACCAACAATCAGTGGACCATTGGGGCCATCTCCAAATTAAACTACACCATCAATGACAATCTGAAAGCATCCATTGGGGTGGACTGGCGAACAGCCGAAATTGCACATTACCGTGAAGTGCGCGATCTCCTTGGTGGAAAGTACTTTATTTTCACCGGAAACCAATTCGACGATCCGGCCGATTACAAGAAAGGTCTCGGAGATAAAATCGGGTACGACTTTACCAACACTGTGGATTGGATCGGAGGATATGCCCAGGCGGAATATTCTACTGACAACCTCACAGTATATGGTATGGCAGGATACTCTACCATTAAATACAACTATGTCAATCATTTCAGAAAGGGAGAGGATGGCAACGAGCTGACCACAGAAACCGATCCTATCGGTGGCTATCAGGTCAAAGGAGGTGCCAGCTATAATGTGAATGAAAACTTTGGATTTTTCGCCAATGTGGGTGTTGTTTCTAAAGTGCCCATTTTCGATGCTGTGATTGATGATGTAGGTGGCACGAAAGCGGAAGATCCTCAGAACGAAATGTTCACTGCCATTGAATTCGGCGCCTATGCCAATCTTCTGGATGACAACTTCACCCTGAAAGCCAATTACTACAACACCTCCTGGAAGGATCGTACCAACCGTCGCAGTGTCATCAATGAAGACGGAAGCGAGGGCATTGTGTTCCTGACTGGCCTCAACCAGCTCCATACAGGGATTGAGATTGAAGCGGCCTATACTCCTTGTGATTTCGCCCGCATTGATGTAGCTGCCTCTTTTGGCAACTGGACCTATACCGACGATGTTACGGGTGTTTACAAAACCTATACAGACGATGGTTCGGCGGATATTGAATACAACTACTATGTGAAGGATCTGAAAGTAGGCGATGCACCCCAGACCCAGATCGCTGCTGCCCTCAGCCTCTACCCGGTGAAGAACGCCCGCATTCAGTTTGTCGCCCGTATGTATGATAACAACTACTCCGACTTCAGTCCTTTCTCCCGTACAGACCCCGAAGACCTGGTGGAGTCGTGGATGGCCCCCGGATACACTGTATTTGACCTGCACGCTTCCTATACCCTGCCCCTGGAAGGAAAAACCAGCATCCAGCTCTTCGGACACGTATTCAATCTCTTTGATGCGATCTACATTCAGGATGCCGTGGACAACAGCAGATTTAATGCATTCAACCTAGACCATACGGCAGATGATGCCGAGGTATTCCTTGGGCTGCCCCGTATCGTCAACTTTGGTTTCGTTGTAAACCTATAGACCTGTCTGACTTTCTTCATAGAAAAGCTCTTCTCCGGAAGGGCTTTTCTTTTCCTACCCAAAAAAATGAGAAAAATTCAGGCTTTGCTTTTCTGCCTCCTCATCCTAACAGGTCAAACGTCCTACACACAATCCTCAACTGCGAAATACACCCTTCTCATCTCAATGGATGGCTTCCGCTGGGATTATCCGGAAATTTACGGGCTGGAGCATATCCAGGCATTTGGAGAGAGAGGCGTCAGGGCAAAAAGTCTCCAGCCGGCCTTCCCCAGTAAAACCTTTCCCAACCATTACACTTTGGCTACCGGGCTTTACCCCGATCACCACGGCATTGTGATGAACAGTTTCTTTGATCCGGTGGAAAACCGGGCCTATCGTATATCCGATCGCAGTGCTGTAATGGATGGGAGCTTTTATCAGGGAGAGCCCATCTGGGTCACGGCCGAGAAACAAGGCGTAAGAACGGCGTCCTTTTACTGGGTGGGTTCTGAAGCAGCTATCCAGGGGATACAACCCGCCTTTTGGAAGGAATACGACCACCATTTCCCTTATGGACAAAGGATAGATACGGTCATCCATTGGTTCAGCCTGCCGCAGGCAAAGCGGCCGGGTTTGGTGATGCTGTATTTTGATGAGCCCGATGGCATCGGACACAAATACGGACCAGAACACCCTGAAACCGGAAAAACCCTCCTGGAAATGGACAGCCTTTTTGCAGTGTTGTTGCAAAAACTGGCCGCGCTTCCCTTGCACGACAGTTTGAATATCATCCTGCTTTCAGATCACGGGATGGGCAGCATTGCCCCTGAGCGAAGTATATTTCTGGACAGCCTCCTGCCCGCCCACTGGGTGCTGCAGGCGCAGGGAGGAAATCCCGTGTATAACCTGCAAGTAGCGCAGGGATTCATCGACAGTGTGATGTGGGTCCTGGGCAACACCCCGAACCTCAAGGCCTGGAAGAAAGGCGAAGCGCCTGAGCACCTCCATTACAGAAGCCATCCCCGCCTGCTGGATGTGACGGTAGTTGCGGACAGCGCCTGGAGCATATACTGGGGGAGTAAGGCTTATTCATCCAGGGGTACCCACGGATTTGATCCCACCCACAAGGATATGCACGCCATCTTTATGGCTGCCGGCCCGTCTTTCAAAGAAGGATATGAAAGAGGAGCTTTTGAAAATGTGGAGATATACGGCATTGTGGCCTACCTGTTGGGAATCGAGGCAGCAAAAACAGATGGAAAAATTGAAAAGGTGCTAGACCTTTTCAGGGATTGACCGGAGATCAGCGGCCGGTCACTACAAAAACAGTCCTTCGATTGGCCGCCCTTCCTGATTCAGAATCATTGCCGGCAATGGGTCTGCTTTCACCGAAGCCGGCATAGCGGAGCCGCCCGGCAGGGATCCCCGTTTCGATCAGGCGCAGATAAACGGCTTCAGCCCGCCGTTCAGATAAACGCTGATTGTAAGCCGCGTCACCAACGTCGTCTGTATGTCCTTCAATGGAAACCTTTACCCCGGGATTCTCCCGAAGAAATTCCACAAAACCCTCAATGATCAGTTCAGCCGCCTCATCCAGGTTGACGCTGTCCGTTTCAAAAGTGATGTCATTCAACTGGTACGACTCCCCAACTTCAATGGGTTTGATTGAGATGTCCAGATCCTCCGTTGCCCCGCTGGTGGTATCTTCTGCTTCAATATAGTGTGAAACATAAGCGAAACCCTCTTTCTTCACCGTCAGGATATAATCATTCTTCAGGGGAACCACAGCCAGGTATTCCCCGGTTTTTTTGTTCACCGGAATCTCACGGATGGTTCTGGTCTGGGCATTCTTCAGCTCTACGCGGGCCTGTACCAGGGTGTCTGCTTTCTCATCTTTCAGCGTCCCTTTCAGGAGCAGGACCTTCTGAGGACGGGCTTCCGGGTACAATTCAAAGGAATACAGATCCCAGCCACCTTTGCCATCCAGTTTATTGGAAGCAAAATAACCCTCTTTGCCATCTGTACTTACAAAAAAGCCAACATCGTCTTCCTTAGAATTGATGGGATATCCGATATTGACCGGTTTTTTCCATTTGCCTTCTTCTTTTCGTGAATAAAAAATATCGTAGCCCCCCAGTCCGGGATGTCCATCGGAGCTGAAGTAAAGCGTCTGGCTGTCGGTATGAATAAAGGGAGATTTTTCATTCCCCGGGGTATTGATGGGCTCGCCCAGATTTCTGGCTTTTCCCCAACTGCCGTCTTCCAGTCTTTCACTCACGTAGATATCGTATCCCCCCAGCCCTCCAGGGCGGTCGCTGATAAAATAAAGCCTGCTGCCATCGGAAGTGACACTGGGTTGCGATTCCCAGTAGTCAGCCGTATTAACTCCTTTGCCGGCATTGCTGATCGGGCTCCATTCATCATACTCACGGGTGGAGGTGCAGATATCGCAATTATAATATCCGCTGGCATTGTACTCGCATAGCGTATAGAAGAGGCTGCGGTTGTCGGCGGTAAGGGTAGCTCCCCCTTCATTCTGCCGCTGATTAAAGGGATGGGGCATTGGTTCTCCGGCATCGAATTGTCCGTTCACCTTTCGGCTGCGCATAAAGAATTCTCTTTCCTTCGCTTTGGGGATCAGATCGTTGATATTGGGCGGCAGGAGCACTCGACGAGTAAAATAGGCATAGTGCTGATCCGGGGTAATGATGGGAAGGTATTCATCCTGAGGAGTGGAGATGCCGTGCACCGGATAGGGATCGAAGGGCACCTGATTCTGCATCAGTTCGGCTGTCACTTCTGAGAAACGCAGGTAATTCAGGGCTTCTTCATAGTCTTTATCACTTCGTATTTTATCCACATCCTCCAGGAATACTTTCAGATACTCCACGGCTTCAGCATACTGCTCATTGGAGTATGCGATCTGGCCCAGATAGAAATAGGCATAGGGGTCGTAATTGGGGCAGAGCTCGATGACCTGATGGAAGCAATCCCTGGCCTTTGGCAGGTTCGGGTTTTGATGCCGGATATAGATCAGGCCCAATACATACCAGGCATCGGCGTATTCCGGCTCTGCTTCCACCACTTCTTTCAGCCCCCCGGCGGCTTCACCTTTGCGCCCGGCCCGATAGGCATCAATGGCCTTGACGTACATCTTTTCCACCTTCTTATTGTCTGGCGGAGGGCAGTCCTCAGCTGTTTGTGCCGGCAATAGTACCGGGGACAGCAGAATAAGAGTGATCAGCACCCTCCAGTGCAGTCGGGCATCAGCTACACAGCGCTTCATTGGTCAAAATTAGCCTATTTGGGCGATCCTATATGCGGTCTGCTTCTTTTTGTGCATCCTCCAGCATCTTATCCGCCCGGCTTTGGGCTTCCTTCACCATTCCATCGGCTTTCTGATCTGCTTCCTGCTCCAGCTTAAGGGCTTTATCGTCGGCTTCTTTTCTGACTTTCTCTGCCGCTTTTTCCGCCAGGGCTGCAGCGATGGGGCCTTTCTTTTTTCCTTCTTCAATCAGTTTATCGGCTTCCCTGCCTGCTTCTGTCCGCACTTTTGCGGCAGCCTGATACCCGGCTGAGCGAACATTCTCCGCCTGTTTGCGTGCCTCTGACATCAATTTATCTGCTTCTGCACGGGCTTTCGTCAGGATTTCTTCTGCCTGCCTGCCCACTTCTTCTCTCACTTCCGTCTTCACCTCCTCCAGCTTTTCCTGCACCTTTTCTTCCACCTGCTGAATAATCTCTTCTTTCAGTGAACCGGCCATATCTTTAAAGCCTGTCCGGATTTGAGGTTCCGTGATGGTCCCACCAATCAGTACAGCCACCTTAATGACATCACTGGCTTTAATATCCAGGCCTTTCTGTGCGGCTTGCTTCGTCCAGCCTGCAATCAACTCATTGGCTGCACTGCCCATAATGCTTCGGGGCAGTTCCAGGTTCATCGTATAATCGAGGGTCTGATCAAATCCGGTACTTCCGAAAACCTGCCCTTTCAGGTTTTTTGTTTTGATATCGAATGGCGCCACATCCACCCGCCCGTCTTTGAAGGAGAAAGAAGCCTTAACCGGATCAAGGATGGCTTCTTTCAATTCTTTAATGGACAACACATCTCCTACCTTATCCAGCACTGGCATTCCAGCGATCACCAATGTGGTAGTCGAGAAACTCCCTCCCCCTGAGAGGCTATTGTATTGGGGCATCATTTCCTCATCCAGAAAACCGGAGAGCTTCACGCTTGTGCTCACTTTGCCCCGGGTATGCGCTGCTACCGGAGCCAGTTTGCGCATCAAGCCACTTTGCTGATAAGCCATTCCGATGGAAATATCTTTCACTGCCAGTTGCATATCCATAAACGGCTTGCTGCCCAAGGGAGCGCGGTAGGTTCCATTGGCTGTGATACTTCCCTCCAGCAATTGCATTGCCACATCCTGGAGATTCACACTCCCGCGGTCCACCCGGATTTGTCCCTTTGCATTTCGTATATCGAGATCTCCAAACAGCACCTGGCCGGCAGCCAGGGAAAGCCGAAAATCGATATTCTCAGGAATATGAATCACAGAAAGAGCGGTGGCACTGGCAGAATCTTCTGCCGCAGCTTCATCGTCCGGTGATTCCGCCATCAGGGCATTCAAATCGATGCGATCGGCATTCACCTGGAATTCTCCCCTGAGTACCTCTTCCTTCAAGAACCACCCCAGGTAGTTATTGAGAAAACCATTGGCTTGGAGTCGGGTATCCCCGGCCTGCATATTCAGCTTGCTCAGCGATAGCTGTTGCGGACTGAAAGAGAAGAACACAGTATTGACCAGCACGGAGGGAAGACCTTCCGCTTCATAGCTCACCTTGTCCATAGCAATATTCCCTTCCGCATTGAAGGCCTGATAGTTTTGTGTTTCGACAGCAGACATTTTCCCATCCAGGGCGACATTGGCTGAGACCAATCCGCTTAGCTGCGTTCCCTCCAGGGGATAAAAAGTCTGAACCCCGGCCAGATCAAGTTGGGTTTGCAGGGCGGCCTTGATAGAAGGGTCAGAGATCGGGTTGGTGATGTACAAGCTGGCATCCAGGGGAGCACCTGCCATCATCAGATGGAATTCCTTCAGGTCGATCACTGTATGGTCCGGATCGCCATCAGGATTTTCCACCTTGAGGTTCAGCCGGACATCCTCCACAGCGGAAGGCAGGTCTGGGTATTTAAAATACCCATCGGGAACCTGAAGATTGAAAAGGAAAGCGGGCATTTGTTCTTCAGAGTAGGTGCCGCGCACATATCCGTCGAGACTAAAGCTGCCCCGGGTTTGAATGCTGCTGAAATCTGTGGCATACATTGCCGGCACAAGGGAGAGTACCTCCTCAAATCCGCTTCCCGGTGCATTAAAAGCAATATCCATTTCATATCCCACCTCTGGCATAGCGAAAGTACCGGAAGCCAGTATTTTCAATGCATTGATATACAACTCTCCATCCCGGAATGTAAAAACAAAGCGATCCAGATCGGCATCTAGTCCTGTAATCACTGAGGCCTGGACGCCGTTCAGGTAAGGGATACCATCGTAAACCATTCTGACTTTTTCGGCAACGGTACTGGTTTCCAGGCGTGTTTTGGAGGCGCTGAGGTCGCCGGATAAGCGGTGCTCGAGCCCTTTCAGTTCCAGCAAAAACGGGAGGGCATCGTCGCGGTATATCAGGCTTCCCTTTTTGATGGTGAACGCCTTCAAAGTCAGGAGGAATCCGGAGTCTGTGTCCTCAGGGACCGTAGTCTCTGTGGCATCTGTACCCGAGGGTGCAATATCCCAATTAACAGCGCCATCTGCAAGGCTTATCAGCTGTATCGTGGGTTTATCAAGGTGAATGCGTTTAACCTCATAGGGAGGCCCTGAAAACAAGCTCATCAGATCTACAGTCAGTCTCAGGTCATCAGCGGCAAAGAGGGTATCTCCTTCGAAGGGGGCCCGGTTAATAACACTCAGATATTTAATTCCCAGGCTGAGATTGGGAAAAGAGCGAAGGAGGTTGAGCTGCACGCGCTCGAAATCCACTTGTGCATTGACGTTCTCGTTGATCTGATCCTTTATGACGCTTGATATCTTCCCCTTGAATGCAAAGGGCAGAATGATGGCTATCAGCAATAAGGCCACGAAGAACACAAGCAGGATACGAATAAACTTTTTCATTATCAATTATTTAAGTCTTAAGATTAATCCTGAAAACCCTGGTATGCATTGTAGCGCAGCAAAAAGTCGGCGGTGACCAGGGCACTCAGGGCTTCCACAATGGGAACGGCTCGGTGAACGACACAAATGTCGTGTCTTCCGGCGATATCAATCTGACGGGGTTTTCCGCTGGTTGAAGAAGTTTCCTGTCTCATTTGAATGCTGGAGACGGGTTTAAAAGCGAGGCGGAAGAGGATATCCTGGCCTGTAGTGATTCCCCCCAACAGCCCTCCTGCGTGGTTGGATCCGAATTCAGGGGATTGTTTGGCAGGGGAAGGCATCAGGGGGTCATTGTGCTCACTGCCCTTCATTCGACTTGCTGCAAAGCCTTCGCCAAATTCGACGCCTTTTGCAGCATTGATGCTCAGGAGAGCTTTTCCCAGCGATGCGTGAAATTTATCGAAGACCGGTTCGCCTATACCTGCCGGGGAACCACTTATTCTGCCGCTGATCACACCTCCTGTGCTGTCGCCTTCTGAAGCCAGCTTGTTCAGCATTTCCAGGGCTTTCTTTTCTGTTTCAGGATGAGGTATTGCCAGGGATGAAGCCATTACCTCTTCCATACTGGCCGGGGCATAATGGGGGGGCAGCATCACACAGCCTATGGAGGAGACCCAGGCCAGGATTTGCACACCCTTATCTTGCAGCCATTGCTGCGCGAGGCTTCCGGCCACTACCCAGGTTGCCGTTTCCCGTGCCGAAGCCCTTCCCCCCCCCCGATGATCACGATGCCCGTATTTGAGGGTATAGGTAAGATCAGCGTGCCCGGGGCGATAAGCCTCTTTCAGGTGGTCGTAATCTTCGGGGCGGGCATCCTGGTTCCGAATCAGGAAAGCCAGGGGTGCACCGGTGGTTTTCCCCTCAAACAGGCCGGACAGAAACTCTAGCTTGTCCTCTTCTTTTCTGGCGCTTGAAAATGGAAGACGTCCGCTTGCACGCCTGGAAAGCTGGCGTTGCATCATTGCCATATCCGGGCGAAATCCCGGAGGGAATCCATCCAGGACACCACCGATGGCCGGACCGTGTGATTCACCAAAACTGGTCAGGCTGAGCAGGGAACCGAAAGTATTGTGTGCCATATACCACAAAGGTATGAAAGACTCATTCGAGTCTGACAGGATGCTTACGCGCATTTACCTGGCGAAAGTCCATAATGCGATAGATATTCACATAGGCATTGGAAAACCCGTGATTTCCTTTGCGGTTAAACCGATAAACCGTCTGAAGCCCGGAGTATTCAAAACGGTGCATACAATTTCCAAAGTCCTTACCATAATAGAGCATTCCACGCAGAAAAAACTGGGTAAGGTCGTAGGCCTGAAATGCAAATGCATCGGGTTCAGCTTTATACTTCTCCCTGAAATCCCGGACAAACTGATGGGTGGTGGTATCGGAATAATCCACCCAGGTATTCCGGACTATATGGAGATTCAGGGCTTGCAGGTAGTCGGGATCAAGGCCGGTGAAGTTTTCCCAGGCCGGCAGTCCTACAACGATGATAGGATAGTTTTTTTGTTGGGCATACAATTTTCGCATCAGGTTGAACACCAGCACCTGATCTGCGGTCAGGGCTACGAAAATATTCAGTGATGAAGCAGACAGTCTGGAGGAGAAGGGAGCCGGATTCACGCCTGCCGCCTGGATGTCTATCCACCCACTGTCTGGCAGGTTTCTGATGCGCATTTCATCGGATAAGGCGGCAAGAAAATCCTGCCGCAGGGAGGCATCCCTGTCGCCCTTTCTTCCAGCGACAAAGATATTTGCACCCGGGTATAAGTCAAGCAGAAAACCGGACAGGGAATGCATCCGGTCGGCATCGGAGGGAAAGGCTTTAAAAACTCCGGGCCGGTCCAGGGTAACCTGGTCACGGGTTGTCATTGGATTGACGATAGGGATACGATGTTTGTGTGCATAGCGGCTCATCACTTCAAAGCTTCCTGAAAACAGGGGACCCAGGAAGAGGTGATAATCACGGAAGTCGTTCTCCTGCAATAATCGGTGCACCTGCTGGGTATCGCCGCCCACATCAAAAACAGACAGCTCAAGGTGCAGGCCTTCTTTTTCCAGGCTGTCGATGGCCTGGAGCACTCCCTGATAGAATTGTATAAAGCGGAAGGAAGGATAATCGGCAGGAGGCCTTGCCAGGCTGGCCTCTGTTTGGATGGTATCCGCTCCGGAGGAGAAGAACGGCAGCATCAGGGCTACTTTATACTTCTTGTCTCTGTTTGCAGCATCGGGGATGCAGGGCACCTCACTCCGCCAGCCTTCTTTGCTTACCAGGGCGTTTCCGGTACGGGCGGTGAGGGTATCCGTCGGGATTTCACTTTCCGGCTTTGCGGGAATAAGAAGCACTGTCCCTTTAGAGGGATTACCCAATGTATTGGCCAGGGAGGGGTTTGCGGCGACCAGTTCCTGTAGCGATATGCCGTAAAGGGCTGCTATTTCCGACAGGCTTTCGCGGCGCTTGACCGTATGCTTTTGGCTGCCATCCGGGATAGGTTCAGTCTGTGTTTGTGCGGCAGGAATGCGCAGTTGCATTCCCGGCTTCAGGCCATCACGCGCTGCCGGATTCAACAGGTCAATTTCATCGGTACTCACCTGATAATCTCTGGCGATGCCATACGTAGTTTCCCCCGCCTTAACGATATGAATCCGATAGGGAGCCGGGGAAAACTGATCGTCCTTTTTATCCTTTTCATTCACAGGAATACGTATCCTGCTGCCTGCTTTCAATCCTTCACTTACTGCTTCCGGGTTCAGGCTTTCGATTTCAGGAACGCCAATACCATAAATTCTGCTGACGGAGTACAGGGTTTCTCCGGGTTTTACAATATGAAAGACAAAGGCTGGGCCCGTCCCGGATACTGCGTCCTGTCCGGCCTGAACATCCGGTATCTTCCTGACAGGAATCCACAGCGTGGCACCTGTCGACAAAGCCTTATCGCTGCCTGGGTTATGTTTCACGATGGTTTCTATGTCTGTACCATAGGCCCTGGAGATGCTATAGAGGGTATGTCCTTTTTCAACGGTATGCACATAGAAACTTTTTCCGTCGATTTGGGTAATTTGGGTAGAGGGGGTAAGCACGACAGCCTGTCCCCAGACAGTGAATCCGCTGAGCAGGAACAGGAAACTTATCTGCAAACAGCTATGCTGGAATTGTTTGAGAAAGAAATGGATCATAACATCTTCTTTAGGGGAGGGCTATTCCCATTCAATGGTGGCCGGGGGCTTGGAGCTGATGTCGTACACTACCCTGTTTATGCCTCTGACCTTATTGATAATCTCGTTGCTGACCGCTGCCAGGAATGCGTGCGAGAAATCGAACCAGTCGGCGGTCATCCCGTCGGTGGAGGTTACGGCTCTGAGTGCCACCACATTTTCATAGGTACGCTCATCCCCCATCACTCCGACAGCCTGCACGGGTAATAAGATGGTGGCAGCCTGCCAGATTTGGTGGTACAAGTCTTCCCTTCGCAAGGCATTGATATAGATTGCATCGGCTTCCTGTAAGATGCGCACCCGTTCAGGGGTCACTTCGCCCAGCACCCTGATTCCGAGCCCTGGTCCGGGAAATGGATGACGCTGGAGGAGGCTTTCCTTCATCCCGAGGGAGCTTCCCACCCGGCGCACTTCGTCTTTGAATAAACTGCGCAAGGGTTCTACCACTTTCAAGTTCATTAATTCAGGCAGGCCACCGACGTTGTGATGTGATTTGATGGTAGCAGAAGGCCCTTTCACGGATACCGACTCAATGACATCAGGGTAAATCGTACCCTGTGCGAGCCATTGCACGTTTTGGATGCGATGCGCTTCCTGGTCAAATACTTCGATAAACACCCTGCCGATGATCTTTCTTTTGATTTCGGGATCGGTGATCCCCCTTAAAGCCTGAAGAAAGCGATCTGAAGCATCCACCCCCTTTACATTAAGCCCCATATCCTGATAGGAATGGAGCACTTCTTCAAACTCATTCTTGCGCAGCAGCCCGTTATTCACAAAAATGCAATGCAGTTTGTCTGCAATGGCTTTATGCAAAAGGATGGCTGCTACGGAAGAATCCACGCCCCCTGAAAGCCCCAGCACCACCTTATCGTTCCCGAGAAGTTGCCGCAGATCCTGGATGGTGGATTCAACGAAGGATGCTGGGGTCCAGGAAGCGGCGCATCCGCAGATATGGATTACAAAATTGCGCAGCAAGGCACTTCCTTCCGTGGTATGATACACTTCTGGATGGAACTGCAAGCCATAGACGTCCTTTTCATTCACTTTAAATCCCACTATATCGACATCCCCGGAAGAGGCAATCGGCTGGAAGGCATCGGGTACGCGTAAGATGGTATCGGCGTGCGACATCCACACCTGGGTATCAGGGCTGAGTCCTTCCAGCAGGGGAATATCGGGGGCCATCCGTGTCAGCCTGGCTCTTCCATATTCACGCAAGTGTGAAGGAGCCACTTCACCTCCTTCCTGATGCACCATCAGCTGCGCTCCATAACATACACCCAGCACCGGAACACCAAACTCAAGTGCATTGAAGCCTGGCATAGGTGCATCATTGTCTCGCACGGAAGAAGGGCTTCCTGAGAAGATGATGCCTTTGATTTCCGGACCCAGAACCGGCAAATGATGATAGGGGTGAATTTCGCAATACACATTTAACTCCCTGACCCTTCGTGCGATAAGCTGGGTGTACTGGGAGCCAAAATCCAGGATAAGGATGGTTTCGGTCATAGCGCCAAAGATAAGTTTTATCGGTCTTGCTTCAGGGTAAAAATATCAACAGCAGCAGGGAGAAATGAAGACCACAGCCGGAATGAATACATCCAGACAAACCCTATTCTCAGTATAGTTTGCCTTTGCCTGCCCGGGAAGGGAAAAGGGGAAGAGAACACGTATATTTGCTTTTTCTGATTTTTATGCGTCTGCCTCTTCTCATTTTGATCATTCTCTTTCTCCCCCTCAGTTCTGCTGGCCAGAACCTGGTACCGAATGGCGATTTTGAGACCTATAGTTCCTGTCCGAGCACCTACGGACAATTAGAACTGGCTGTGCCTTGGAGCAGGCCCAATGCAGGCAGTACGGATTATTTCAATGCCTGCGCTCCCGCCGGCAATCCGGTGAGTGTACCTTCCCATTTCGGCAATGGATTTCAGCCTGCCCGCAGTGGTCAGGGGTATGTGGGCATTACAACCTATAAATCATCCTATCCGGATTTCAGGGAATACATTCAAGCTCCCTTGAATCAGCCCCTGGATGCCTCTGCCTGCTACGCTTTTACTATGTATGTCAACACAAAAAACACAGCACGCTTTGCAACCGACCGCATTGGAGTTCATTTCCGCACGGGTCCGAAAATAGGCATCAGCAGCACCTACCTTAACCTGAGTCCACATATTGAAAGTCCGCAGGGCGTTGTGCTGAACGACAGCCTCAACTGGATCCCCGTCCAGGGCTACTATAATGCTTCAGGGGGAGAAGACCATCTGATTATCGGCAATTTTCATCCTGATGCCGCGCAGGGACGCTACGAGAGAATACCCGGATCGCTGGAAGACTATGCTTACTATTACGTGGAAGATGTTTATCTCTCATTGGTCGACTACCGTCTGGAGTTAGGGAACGACACCCTGCTTTGCGAAGGAGACAGCTTGCATATCGACATCAGTTTTCCTGAGGCGGATTATTTATGGTCGGACGGAGACATCCTGCCGGTAAAAAGCATCACCAGTCCCGGCATTTACAGTGTTACGGTATTTCCGGGCCAGTGCCAGGCCGTTACCGACTCCATTTTTGTGAACTTTGTCCGCCCCCCTGCCCTGTCCTTAGGGAATGACACCATAGTGTGCAGCGGCAAGCCTTTCCCATTGAACGTTGCGGCACCCTACGCCAACTATCTCTGGCAGGATGGTTCAGGCGATCACGTCTATATTGTTGAGGAAGAAGGGCTTTATTCAGTGGAAGTGAGCAATATATGCGGCACAGAAACAGACAGCATATATATCGGTTTTATGGTCTGCGATAATCTCTTGTTCGCTCCCAATGCCTTTACGCCGAATGGGGACGGGGTGAATGACTATTTCAGCATCCAGGGTGCCGGCATTGAATCTTACTCTCTGCACATATACGATCGTTGGGGAAAGCAGGTATTTCACAGCAACGACATCAATCAGCCCTGGGATGGACGCCACCGGGGCAGAGCGATGCCGGCCGGTGTTTATCACTGGCTTCTTGATTATGTTGGAGGGGGGAATACTTTGCTTGAGAAAGTACAGAGAAAATCAGGACAGGTCTATCTTTTACGCTGAAGCTTACCAGGGCTGATTATCTTTGCCTGAAAAACAACAATGCAGGCATCCACCAAAGCATTGGGATTCGGGCTCCTGGCGGTACTTTTCTGGTCGACAGCCGGCTCTGCCTTCAAGCTCAGCCTGAGCTATGCCGATCCTCCAAATCTGCTACTGATTGCGGTTCTGACCTCTTTTCTGGTTCTGCTATTAATGAGCCTGCTTCAGGGTCGCTTTGATCAGGTATTCGGGGACGGGAAAAGGGCCTGGATGCATTCTGCCCTGCTTGGCTTGCTGAACCCATTCCTCTATTACCTGATCCTATTTGAAGCTTATGACCGTCTGCTTGCGCAGGAAGCGATGGTACTGAACTATCTCTGGCCGGTGATCCTCGTGTTGTTGTCTATTCCAATGCTGGGCCAGGTGCCTTCGCAGTTTCAATGGGCAGGCATACTGCTGGGTTTTTCCGGCACCCTGGTCATAGCCTCACAAGGCAGTATTCTTGGTTTCACATTCCAGGATCCGGTCGGTGTGGCACTGGCTTCCGGCAGTGCTTTTATATGGGCGCTATACTGGCTGTTGAATCTCAAAGATCAGCGTGAAAGCCTCCCTAAGCTTAGTCTCAACTTCTTTTTTGGTCTCGCTTATATTCTTGTATATATCCTGGTCCGGGGTCATCCCTTGCCCTCCCTGCCCCAGGCACTGCCTGGCGGCGTGTATATAGGATTGTTTGAGATGGGGATCACTTTTGTGCTGTGGCTGAGTGCCCTCAAATATGCCAGGAATACGGCAACGGTCAGCAATCTAGTCTTTCTCTCGCCACTGCTGTCGCTCTTTTGGATTCACCTTCTTGTGGGAGAAAAGATTCTGTCCACCACGGGCATAGGCCTGGCATTGATCCTTCTTGGCATTGCCTTGCAAAGCAGCAGGATCAAAGCAAACAAACCCATTCAAGATTAAAGCCTACTTTTGCCTCCCGAAAGGAGCACAATGCAATTCAGCTTTTCAAACTTATCAGAGATAACCGCAAGGGTAGCCGAACTGAGCAGAGTCATCGGCGCATATCTCCGTCAGGAGCAGGGAAAGCTCAGTATGGAAGACATCCAAACCAAAGGCCTGCACGATTATGTGAGCTATGTAGATCAGGAAGCCGAACGGAGGATAGTTCAGGAGTTACGCAGCATATTGCCTGAGGCAGGATTTCTGGCCGAGGAAGAGGTGAGAGAAGAAGGGAAGGAAGGGCTTAAATGGATTATTGACCCTTTGGATGGTACGACCAATTACATTCACGGACTTCCTGTTTATGCGGTCAGCATTGCCCTGGCAAAGCAGGACGAGATACTGAGTGCAGTGGTATTTGAAGCGAATCGCCAGGAATGCTTTACCGCCTTTCGGGGCAATGAGACCAGGATGAACGGCGAGACGGTTCACGTTTCAGGAAAAATTAAGCTATCCGAAGCGCTGCTCGCCACCGGATTTCCTTATTCAGACTTTGACCGGCTGGAACACTACCTTCAATTTCTGCGATTCGGGATGAAGGCCTGCCGTGGCATCAGGCGATATGGTTCTGCTGCTGTAGACCTGGCCTATGTTTCCTGCGGACGATTCGATGCCTTTTTTGAGTACGGACTTAAGCCCTGGGATGTGGCTGCCGGTGCTTTGCTGGTAGCCAATGCCGGTGGCCGGGTGCAGGATTTTAATGGAGGAAATCAGTACCTTTACGGCCAGGAGATCCTGGCTGCCACCCCTGCCCTGACTGAAGTACTGACAGAAGCACTGCAAACCCATTTTGCCAGTATGCATTAAAGTATTATTATTGTCTTTGCCAAAGCCATCAACAGCCCTGTGATTAAACTACCCAAATTACTTAAAACCAGCCCTTCTGATAAGAAGAAAGGGGACGAAATCAAGGACAGTCCTATCCGGAGTCTGGTTAAGGCACTCAGTTATAGGATAATGGCATTATCCGCCACTTTTTTAATCGGTTTTGTCATTTTTCGTCAATATATGGACAAGACCCTGGGGGAGTCCATTGAGGGTGCCGGAATCATAGCCATAATGGACTTTGTCTTAAAACTGATTCTGTATTACTTACACGAGCGGATATGGACGAATATCAGCTGGGGGAAATACTGGAGTCGGAAATACTGGAGAATGCGAGCCTGGAGAAAGCTCTACCGAAAGATGCACAAATAGGCACCATCCAATTATATTTATTCCTGAGAAAGAATGAGATTGCATACCTCACTTCGCATAATGCGCGGCCTCCTTTTCTGGCTGCTTTGTTCTCCTGGCCTCTTGACGGCCCAGGATGAGCCTGCTGATATCTCTGAAAAGAAAGCAGTATATGTTTTCAAAATCCGGGAAGAGATTGCGCCACCGGTGCAGCGCACCACCATAAAAGCCTTGCAAGCCGCTCGGGAAAAGAATGCCGATCTTATCCTGATCGAAATGAACACCTATGGGGGGATGCTGGAATCGGCCGACACCATTCGGACGGCCCTGATCAATTCGCCTATACCGGTATGGGTATTTATAGATAACAATGCCGCATCCGCAGGGGCTTTGATTTCGATCGCCTGCGACAGCATCTATATGAGTGAGGGAGCGAGCATAGGGGCTGCCACCGTTGTTAATCAGACAGGAGAAGAGCTCCCCGACAAATACCAGAGCTATATGCGTTCGATGATGCGCGCTACCGCCGAAGCCAAGGGCAGAGATCCGGAGATTGCCCAGGCGATGGTGGATGAGCGGGTTCGCATTGAGGGGATCATCGACAGCGGACAGGTACTCACCTTTACTACCAGCGAGGCCATTCTTCACGGTTTCTGCGAAGGCAAGGCAAACAGCATAGAGGGTGTATTGGAGGCAGGAGGAATTCGGGAATACGAAATCATCCGTCACCGCCTTACGACCACAGACAGGATCATTGGTTTTCTAATCAGCCCTATCATCAGCGGACTTCTGATTATGATTATCATCGGCGGCCTTTACTTTGAAATGCAAACGCCGGGATTGGGCTTCCCCTCAGCCGCATCGGTGCTGGCCGCCCTATTGTATTTCGCCCCTCTGTACCTGGAGGGCCTGGCAGAACACTGGGAAATCCTGCTTTTCATTGCGGGTATCATCTTGCTTGCCGTGGAGATCTTTGCCCTCCCGGGCTTTGGTGTTCCCGGAATACTGGGAGCTGTGCTCATCCTGAGCGGGCTCACCCTCAGTATGGTTGACAATGTCGGATTTGAACTATCCACATTCCGGCTCGACGGATTGCTGGTGGCCTTCTTTACAGTGATCAGTGCTGCTTTCTTATCTATCATCAGCAGTTTCTGGTTAGGTCGGAAAGTACTGACCACCCCGCAGCTCTTTGGCAACCTGGCTTTGAACACAACCCAGAAAGTGAGTGAAGGCTATGTTTCCGCAGTCAGTGAATACACTGGTATGATTGGGAAAGAAGGGATTGCATATAGTATTTTGCGACCCTCAGGCAAGGTGGAACTGGAGGGAGACATTTATGACGCTACCGCAGAAACAGGGTACATTGAAGCAGGAAGCAGAGTGAAGGTGGTTCGATATGCGACCTCACAACTCATCGTCAGGAAAATAAGCCCGGAAGCGGCAGTGGAATCCGAAACGAACAAAGCTTCGGCCCCTTAAGCGCTTATCCATTCATTTATCTGATCCAACAGCCAGCTTTTAAAAGCCTCTACTCCTTGCATTGTCACGCAGCTCAGCTCGAACAGAGGCACTGAGGGGTTGATTCCGTGAAGATCATTGAGAAAAACATCCCGTTTGAACCGGGTGTAAGGCAGGAGGTCTGTCTTATTCAATACCACTGCCCTGGCATCACGGAAAACCATTGGATACTTAATGGGTTTATCATCGCCTTCGGTGGTGCTTACAATAGCCAGCTTGAAGGATTCGCCCAGGTCGAAATGTGCGGGGCAAACCAGGTTGCCCACGTTCTCCACAAAGATCAGATCGAGATTGTCCAGATCCAGCTCCTTTAGGGCAACACTGATGCTGTGGGAATCCAGGTGGCAACCCCCATCGGTATTGATGAGCACGACAGGAAAGCCAAAGCGCTTCAAGCGGATGGCATCCCGGTCGGTAGCCACATCCCCTTCAATGACGGCCATTCGCACTTTACCGGCCAAGGCTTCTCCTAAAAATTCCAGCAGGCTGGTCTTGCCCGCCCCGGGTGAGCTGATCAGGTTAATCATCAGCAGTTTTTTTTCTTTCAGCTTCGCACGCACCGTTGCAGCCATATCCCGGTTACGGTCCAATACCTTTTGCAATACTTTGATTTCCATAATTACTCTCCTTCTATGCTTTGAATAAGGATATCTCTTCCACCAACCAACTCCACATCTGTTGCCTTGCAGAAAGGGCAAGAAAAGTTAGAGGTATTCCAGGCGCTTTCCTGTTTGCAATAGAGACACCTGATGACAGCTTCCTGGGCTGACAGCTTCAAAACGGCATCTTTCAGCAAGCTGCCCTCCCTGGCTGCATCAAAGGCAAAGGCAAACAATTCGGGTTGCACCTGCAGGAGTTTTCCCACCACGACATTCACTACCCTGATGCGTTTAAGCTTATGCTCCTCGGCTACCTTGGTGACAATCCTGAATACCTCCTCTACCATAGCTATCTCGTGCATCGCTTTCTTTCTTTAGCAAATCCTGGGCAGCTGCTCGCCGGGCAGGGGAATCAGTCTGCGCTTTCCTCCGATACGGGTATGCAATATCACCTCATCGGGACTGAGATCGGTAATCTCGCCGATGATCGCGGCTTGCTTTCCAAGCGGATGCGCCCGCCAAATTTTCAAAACATCCTGGGCCATAGTCTTCTCCACCGCCAGAATCACTTTCCCCTCATTGGCCAGGTAGTAAGGCTCGTAGCCAAATAGTTCACAAAAGCTTTCGGTGACCGGGAGCACGGGAATCTCCTCCTCCCGGAGCTTTATCCCAAGCCGCCTGAGGCTGGCCATTTCGCAACATACTGTAGCCAGGCCGCCCCGGGTAAGATCACGCATAGCGTGGATACCGCTCATAAAGGGCCATACTTCTTCTATCAAGCCTGTAAGGTTGGCACAATCCGAGTAGGCGGGGCACAGCAAAGGGGTATCTTCCCTTGCTGCGAGCACTGCCACGCTGTGTTCACCAATGCTGCCGTTTACAATAAGCACATCTCCGGGAACCAGTTTTTCCATAGAGCTGAGGTGTCGTTTATCAGACGATACCTGTCCAATGCCCGACATCTGGATAAAGACCTTGTCTGCCTTCGCCTTTTCAACCACCTTGGTATCTGCGGCCACCACAGGAACGCCAGCAGCCTCTGCTTCCCCGGCCATTGAAGCCAGGATCATTTTCAAGACACGGATATCCAAACCCTCCTCAAGCAGGAATGCTGCGCTCATATACAAGGGTTTGGCACCCACCACGGCCAGGTCGTTAAGTGTACCGCAAACCGCCAACTTTCCGATGTCTCCGCCAGGGAAGAAGAGGGGATTAACCACAAAAGTGTCGGTGGTAAAGGCCAGGGCTCCTTCCGGAAAAGGAAGCAGGGCTGCATCGCCACCCGCCTCGAGATATGGGTTGCCTATGGCCGGTATGAACACCTCCCTGATAAGGGTCTGCATCATACTCCCCCCGCTGCCGTGCCCTATCCTGATTTTATCGTCCATAGTTCTGATATTTATACGATGCAGCGCAGGCACCCTCTGGTGAGACCATACAGGCACCGATGGGGTTTGCCGGGGTGCAGTCAAGGCCAAAAAGCGGACATTCGAAAGGCTTGGCGCTACCCCGCAGGATATCTGCGCATCGACAAAGCCCTTCATCCTCTTTTTCTTGAAACTGAATATCAAAAACCCTTTGAGCATCCCAGTCTGCTAGAGATGGCTTCGGCGCCAGACCACTATCCGATATCGTACCAAATCCCCTCCACCAGGAGGGAGTAAGGTCGAATGCCCGGTCAATCACAGCTTGTGCCTTCAGATTTCCTTCAGGTTTTACAGCCCTGGCGTACTGTACTTCAATCCTTGGCTGGCTATGATTGATTTGACGGATAAGGAGCAGGATGGACAGCAGCAGATCAACGGGCTCAAATCCTGAGATGACACAAGCGATTCCATAATCGCGGGGCAGGAATTCAAAAATACCTGAGCCGGTAATAGTGCTGACGTGGCCGGGACAAATAAAGCCCTGCACACCAGAGCCTTCCTGAACCACGGCCTGCATAGCCGGGGGCATTACTTTCTGAGCAGACAACATAAAGAAGTTCTTCAATCCCTGATTTTGTGCTTCCATCAGCGCTATTCCGTTTCCCGGGGCGGTTGTCTCGAAACCAATCGCCAGGAAGATAACCTGAAGGTGAGGGTTTTCCCTTGCCAGCTTGAGCACATCGAGGGGGGAGTATATCACACGTACGAGTGCCCCTTCTGCCCTGGATTGCTCGAGCGAGCCCTTGCTCCCGGGTACACGCAACAGATCCCCATAAGTAGCCAACAGCACTCCCGTGCGTTCAGCCAGCAAAATGGCTTCATCCACATAGTTTCTGGCGGTTACGCATACCGGACAGCCCGGCCCTGAGAGCAATCGAATGCCGGGGGGTAACAAGGAAGGAATCCCGAACTGCTGAATGGCCATTGTGTGTCCTCCGCAGACTTCCATAAAGGTATAATCCCCTTTGGCCTCCTGGTGGATTTGCCGGACAAGGCTGGCTGCCAGTTCCTTATGCCGAAATTGATCAATGATTTTCATCGTATTCCTTATCCTTTGCCAGGTTGATGCCCATCTCCCGGATCAGGTCCAGGGTTTGCTCTGCCTCAGCCTGATCGATCTTCTGAATGGCGAAGCCAGCGTGCACCAATACATATTCGTCCGCTTCGGGTTTACTAAGCAGATGTACCCCAACCCTGAATTCGTTTCCCCCTGCCGTTACCACGGCAAAAGGCAAGTCGATACGGATGATCCGTGCCGGAATGCTCAAACACATTTTTTTCCTCCTTTCCCGGCCGCAATGGCCAATTGACCCAGGGCTAATCCCCCATCATTGACAGGCACCTTATGATTGGTGAAAACCTGTAGTCCGGATTTTTGAATCAGGCTTAGGGATTGCTTCAGCAGTAAGCCATTCTGGAACACTCCTCCACTGAGCACCACACGCGTAAGGCCTGTCTCGCGGTGCATTGCGATCACTTGCCTGGCGATTAGCTTAGCCATAGCTATATGGAATCGGGATGCAATTACAGAGTGGGCAACCCCCTGCAGTATATCATTATAAATGTGTGCAATGACAGGGTATGTATCCACCACCGGACCCTGGCCGAAATCATAGGCTCCGTCCTGATTCTCCCCGCACAATGCCTGCAGCTTAATGGGGCCTTCTCCATCATAGGTGGGATGTGTACAGATTCCCAGCATAGCGGCTACCACATCAAAAAGACGTCCTGCGCCGCAACTCAGCGGGCAGTTGAGCTCATTTCGGATCATATACGCCACTGCCTCAACCTTATCCTTTTCTATATCACGAAGGAAGGGAGCATCACAGGCTTGCCAGTCAGGTCCCAGGCTTTGCATAAGCATTGCGAGGGCCATTCGCCAGGGTTGACGCACGGCCTGATCACCTCCGGGGAGCGGCAGGTAGGCGAAGTGTGCTTTCCTGACATACGTTTCAAAATCACACAACATAAACTCACTGCCCCAGGTATGTCCATCTGCCCCGTAACCGGTTCCATCAAAACAAACGCCGATTACCTGTCCCATCAAGCCATACTCTGCCATAACGGAGGCCAGATGAGCGTGATGGTGTTGCACCTCCACAAGCTTCTTCCCGGATTCCTTTGCCATCCACATCCCCAGGGATCTGGCCTGGTATGCCGGATGCTGATCTACGGCTATTGTATGGCAGTCGAACCGAAAAAGATTCTTGAAATGCCTGAGGCTTTCCCGGTATCGTTGGCAGACCTCCTGGTTTTCCAGATCGCCAAAATCGGGGCTCAAAATAGCTTGTCTGGCTCTGCCCAGGGCAAAGGCGCTCTTCATATCTCCTCCACACGCCAGTATGCCTTCCACCTCGAAGGGAAGCGTGATGGCATCCGGAACATAACCCCTGGCCCGGCGAATAATCTGCAATCCGGCAGCAGTCACCTGACAGACGCTGTCGTCGATGGGCTGAAGGATAGGGCGGTTATGCCAGGCGATGGCATCTACTTTGGAGCCCAGCAATGCAGCAGCCTGAATATCATCGGCTATCATAGGATCTCCAGTTCTATTGGCACTGGTAAAGACTATAGGCAGGTTTCCGAGTTGATCAAACAAGAGGTGGTGGAAGGCCATATTGGGCAGCATTGCTCCCAGGTTTTGTAAACCGGGGTTAACGGCTTGGGCCAGGGGTACTTTCTGCTCAAGCAGGACGATCGGACGCTGCCAGCCTTCAAGCAGTTTAAGGGTATCATCACTTATCCGGCAAAACTCCGCGATATGGTCGGTATCCTTGAACATAATCGCGAAGGGTTTCTGTTCCCTTCCTTTGATGGTTCTTGCCCGTAGCACGGCCTCTTCACTCCCCGCGTGACATAAGAGATTATACCCGCCAGTCCCCTTGAGCGCGACAAGGCCTCCCTCCCTAATCACTCGTGCCAGGAAGTGGAGGATAGGGTTTATTTCGGTGATAAGGACTCCACCGGATTCAAGGGAATAGGACGGTCCGCATTGCAGGCAGGCTATGGGTTGAGCGTGAAAGCGACGGTTAAGGGGATCTTCATACTCAGAGCGACAGGTCTCACACATACTAAACCGCTGCATTGTGGTAGCGGGACGGTCGTAGGGCAGGCTTTCAATGATGGTGAACCGAGGGCCACAATGGGTACAGTTTACCAGGGGGTAGTTCTTCCTGTGAGCTTGTTGGCTGATATCGCGCAGGCAATCATCGCAGCAAGCCAGGTCGGGGCTGACGCCCGTGTACGCGCCGGAGATATCCTGACTGGGAAGGATGGCAAAATCGCTTGTGGCGACAGGCAATACTTTCAGGCAGTTCATCTCATCGAGTCGACAAACCGCTGGAAGGCTGGTTTTCAGATGCCGGAGGAAGTGTGAAACTGCCCCCGATGTGCCCTGTGCGTGAATGAGTACGCCATCATTTCTGTTCCGGACCCAACCGCTGATTCCTGACTCCTGTGCCAGGCGGTACACGAAGGGCCTGAAGCCCACGCCCTGCACCACACCCTGAATCCGGATCTGCTGTGCTTCCATATTTTTCTGAATGGCTTGCATCTGAGGATCATTTTTGCATAACCCCTATGTGATACATCAGTCGTTCTAGTTCAACCAGTATATTGATATTGTTGACCAAGGCGTGTGAGGGCACTTTCAGCAGCACCGGTGCGAAATTCAGTATTCCCTTGATACCACAGTCGATCAGATAGTGGCAGGTCTCCTGGGCATAAGATTCCGGTACGGCCAGTATGGCCACCGATACATCGAATGCCTCAACAATATCCTTCACCTGATCCATCCCATAGACAGGGACATTATACCTTTTGGTCAGTTTAGCCCGATCAATGTCAAAGGCAGCTACCAGATTCAGGTTGCTTTGTTTATAGCCTTCATATTTTACCAGGGCCACACCGATATTCCCCAGTCCGACCAGGATCACATTCTGCTCCTTTTCTCTCCCAAAGAGTTTTTTCAAAGCTTCGAGGGTATCTTCAATGACATATCCACCTCGTCGGTTCCCTCTGATTCCGCATTGAGAGAAGTCTTTGCGAATGATTTCCGGACTTTCCTCTGTCTCATCGGCTATACTGTAAGAGAATGCCCGGGTCAGCCCCATCCGCTTCAATCTCATCAGGGCCATCCTGTATTTTTGCAACCTTTTTGTCTGCGCTTTATTTAGCATTTATTGTTCTATTTATCACAATTACAAATTCACAATAAATTTTCACAATAAGCAAGAAAAATATCAATATCTTATCTATATACTTTATTTTCTGTCCTTTAAGAGCATTATTTTTATTTAAAATTAATTAATACTAATGCAGTTCGACACAATAACATCACAATAAGGTTGATTATGAAAATAAAATACTGTATTTTGTTTGCGAAAAATTTCACAATATGCCCAGGCCTGCAATCACCTTTGAGGAAAGGAGATGGGATGTTGCGATGAAGGCTCTGATCAAACAGAACAAGCTTCTTGCCCCTGTTGTCAAGCACGATTTCCAGGATTATGAGATCATCGGTGAGCACAACCTTCATCAAATCATTTACAATCATCCCAAACCCACGACACCGCTAAAAACCTTCTTCTTGCCCATCAAACAGAATGTTACCATTCCGCTACAGGAAGAAAGAGTCATCATTATGGGGGTTCCGGCCTGCGATCTGCAGGCCTTGGGTATACTGGATGAAATGTATCTGGATCCGGACTACCCGGATTTATATTACGCATCACGGCGCCGCACTACACTTTTGATCGGGACAGACTGTCATCAAATCCTACCACATTGTCATTGCGTTAGTTATGGTTTAAAACCCTATCCACAACTTCATCACGACATTCTGCTCACGCGCTTGAATAGCAAGGTTATTCTGGAAGCAGCCAGTAAGGCTGGTGAAGCATTTCTACAAGAAATCGGGCAGTGGGCTGAAGGATACGAGATCGTGGAGAGCGATCAGGAAAAAATCAGGGAGATCAGGGCTGACATCGAGCAACGCCTTGCTGTCCTGCACGCTGACTTACCGGGCTACAAGATGTCGGGAGATTTGATTGAGGATGCTGCAGAAGAAGTATGGCAGGAGCACGCTTTCACTTGTGTCAGCTGCGGGGCTTGTGCCACGATTTGCCCCACCTGTACCTGTTTTCTGCTCATCGATCGTCCGGATTTCGAGAAGATTCGCCAGATGGATGCCTGTCAATATCCTGGTTTTACCCGGGTTGCGGGCGGTGAGGATCATCTGATTAACCTGGCTGAGCGTTTTAAGCACCGCTATATGTGCAAGTATGTATGGAAGCCGAAAAAATTCCATTCCCCAGCCTGTACGGGTTGCGGGCGCTGCATTGAGGCCTGCATTGGGAAGATCAACAAAAACGAAATACTCACTTCACTAGCCTCGGTTACAACCTTATGAGTGAAAAGAACATTTACCAACCTATGCGGGCAAAGTTGGTTGAGGTGATTGAAGAGTCTCCCACCATTAAGAGTTTTGTGCTGATACCGGAAACCGACTTCTCATTCGAGACCGGGCAATTCATCGAGCTGACAATGGATGGCATCGGCGAAGCCCCTTTCACACCCTCATCTTCTCCTTTGGTTAGAGACCGCTTCGAGCTAACCATTATGAAGGCAGGGTATGTTACAGAAAGAATCCACCAGTTGCAGGTCGGAGAGATTATGGGCATTCGCGGACCTTATGGCCGGGGCTATCCTCTGGAAGTTTTTTACAACAAGGAAGTCCTGGTTTTGGGTGGCGGCTGTGGGTTCGCCCCATTGCGCTCCCTGCTCTACAATTTGGAGGCTATCAGGGACAAACTGAAGCGGGTCGTCTTCTGCTACGGGGCCAAGAATCCCAAAGAATGCATTTACCAGCCTTATGTAGATCGCCTGAGAACCCTTGAAAAGTTCGAAGTACACCGCACCGTGGATGTAGCCGATGAGGGATGGGCCGAAGAGGTAGGGGTAGCCACTGTACTGCTCGACAAGGTAGATGTACCGATTCAGGATACCGTGTCCGTGGTTTGCGGTCCGCCCATTATGATGAAGTACGGCGTATTGAAGCTTATTGAGATGGGGTTCAGGGATGAACAGATATACTTGTCGATGGAGAAAAATATGTCGTGTGGTCTCGGCAAATGCGGGCATTGTATGATGGGCGAATACTTTGTATGCAAGGATGGCCCGGTCTTCCGCTACGATGAGATCAAGGACTTGCCTGACATCTGGAAATAGAGAAAATATGAAGAAGAAACTACTCATCGATATGGGGCGGCTCCGCAAGAGCCGGGAAGGAGCGCCTTCTGACGGCCCACGTTTCGATGCCATAATCAGAGATTCCCCAAATCAAAACGGGCTCAAGACCTTGCGGGAGCTGGCTCTTTTTCAGTTCAGTTGCCGGCGCTGTGCCGAAGCTCCTTGCGTGATGGCCTGCCCTGCCCAAGCCCTTGAAAAAGATGCAGACGGTATCCTTCACCGCTCCACCCATCTTTGCGTAGCTTGTAAGTCTTGTGTCGTAATCTGCCCATTTGGCACCATAATGAACGACCTCTTCGAGCACATCCGCACGGATGGACGGTACTTCGACCTGGATGAGCCCGATGAGCTGCAGCGATTTCTGGAGCTTAACCCTGATAGCCGGGTTAGTTTAATTGGCACCGACACCAGTCCTAAGCAGGATGTACATACCCTGAGAGAGGGCATTCTGATCAAGGAATATACCTGGGAAAAACACAAAAACCCTGAGAAATGATGGTGCAGCTCTTTTACTTTCTCATTTTTCCCGGATTGCTTTTCGCTGGTATCAGCGGGGGGTTCCTGAGCTGGTTCGATCGCAAAATCACAGCCTGGGTTCAGTTCCGGCGCGGCCCGGTTTTGTTACAGCCATTTTATGATTTCCTCAAGCTGCTCCTGGTCAAGGAAACCATTGTACCCAAACGGGGTTCGACAATCACCTTTCTGGCTGCGCCTGTACTGGGCTTATTCGGCGCCGGCATCTCAGCAGTATTTATCCTACTGCCAGCCTTTGGCATCGGCAGCGGTTTTCAGGGCGATGTCATTGTCATCTTCTACCTTTTAACCATTCCATCCCTGATGTATATCACCGGGGCGCTGGCCAGCGGCAATCCCCTTGCTGCCGTAGGCGCATCCCGCGAGATCAAATTAATGATGAGCTTCGAGCTAACCTTTCTTCTGGTCTTCGCCTCTGTCATCTGGCGATCGGGTTTCCAGCTCAACCTGGGCGAAATCATCGCAGCCCAGCGTGAAACGGGGGCTTTTATCGGGAGCATCTCAGGGGTTTTGCTTTTTATTGCTTTGATTATGGTTGTACAGGCTAAGCTCGGCCTGGTTCCATTTGATATTGCCGAAGCCGAAACAGAGCTGGCGGAAGGCACCTTCATCGAATATTCGGGCCCGCCCTACGCGCTGATTAAATACAGCAAATACATTATGCTTTTCATCCTCCCCGTGCTCGTGGTGAGCCTGTTGATGGGAGGTTTGCAATTCAGTGGCTTGTCGATACTCTGGTCTATCCTTAAAATACTGGGAATAGTGTTGCTGCTGACCCTCATTCGCAACACCAATCCGAGGGTAAAGGTGGGCCAGGCAATGCGCTTCTTCTTTCTGTGGATGAATCTCATTGTAATCCTCGCATTGATTCTTCAATATTATGGTTATTAAATCTTTATGGTCGTGGGATTAAAAAGCCTTGTATTAAAAAGATCACTCTGGTTGTTCCATTTCGGGGGTGCTTCGTGCAATAATTGCGATATAGAAATTCTGGACTGTCTCACTCCCCGCCACGACGTGGAGCGATTCGGGATGCTCCTGGTTGGCAGTCCCCGTCACGCGGATGTCATTCTGGTAAATGGTTCTATCAATAAACGGGACAGGGAGCGCTTGCTGGAGGTCTATGATCAGGCGGCCAAGCCTGTTCTGGTGGTCGCCATCGGGGCCTGCGGGTGCACCGGAGGGATATTTGCAGAGGGCAACACTTTTGCCGGGCCGGTCGACAAAATCATCCCGGTGGATGCCTATATCCCTGGTTGTCCGCCCAAACCGGAAGCCATCCTGGCCGGTATTGTCAAACTGGTACAAAGCAAATTCGGATCTTTATGAAGAAGGAAGAATACAGCAAGCAGATTGCAGCCCGCTACCCCGACCATATCCTGGGTATCGAAGCCATCAGGCCCCGCAGGGTCACCATAGACATCAGTCCGGATATCATCAGAGATATCGCCGGGTATCTTTATTCGGAGTTGAAATTCAGATTTATCATAGCCTCCGCACTGCATACCCGGGCTGGCATAGAGATCCATTACCACTTCAGCCACGATCCTTCCGGATTCATATATAACATCCACACCATTCTTGATCCAAACCAAGCCGAGATTGACTCACTGAGCAGTCTGTTCAGTGGAGCCGACTGGATAGAGCGCGAGATGCACGAGATCCTGGGCATTGTATTCCGGGGGCATCCCAAGCTCGAAAAGCTCATCTCTGAAGGGAACTGGGCAGAGGGTGTATATCCATACAGGAAGGAATACTAAACACAACTTATGGAGCAGACGAAGATCATACCCATCGGACCATATCATCCCCTGCAGGAGGAGCCGGAATTATTCAAGCTCTATTGTGAGGGGGAGATCGTGAAGGACATCAAATGGGAGACCGGCTACAACCACCGGGGCATAGAGAAGCTGAGTGAGCAGAAGTCCTTCGACCAGGTTTTTTTCCTGGTGGAGCGTATCTGCGGAATCTGTTCCACTTCCCACCCCTTTGCCTTTGCCAATGCGATGGAAGAGATTGGCGGCATAGAGGTGCCGGACCGGGCCAAGTATATCCGTACCATTATCGCCGAGTTGGAGCGCATCCACAGCCATTTGCTTTGGGTAGGTCTTGCTGGACATTTCCTGGGATACAATACGGTTTTTATGTGGGCCTGGAAATACCGGGAACCCGTATTGGATTTATTTGAAGCCATCACCGGCAACCGGAACAGCTATGCTATGTTCAAGATCGGCGGGGTAAGGCGGGACATTCCCAATGCGATGATGGGTAACATCCGTGCAGCGATGGATGTATTGAAAAAGAACGCCGATCTGCTGACGGGTGCTGTGATGGATGATCCTGTGATCCACGCCCGTACCAAAGGGGTTGGAGTATTGAGCCAGCAGGACATCCTGGATTACGCTGCTGTCGGGCCTACCGCAAGAGCGTCAGGCATAGCTATGGATATCCGTGCGGATGATCCTTATGCTGCCTATCCTCTTGTCAACTGGAAGGTCATCACTGCCCAGGCCGGGGACGTTTTTGCCAAGGCAGAAGTGCGCTTACTGGAGATGTACGAATCCATTTCCATTATCGAGCAGTGCCTGAGCAAGATGGAGCACGAAGCGGAAGGATCCACAGCGGTGAAGGTCTGGGAGATTCCTGAGGGGATGGGCACGGGAAGAGCCGAAGCGCCCAGGGGTGAGGTTTTTCATTTCGTGCTGACTGACGGATCAAATTCTCCGGTGCGACACAAGATCAGGGCCCCCAGTTATGTCAACATCGCCACCTTCAGAAAGTCCTGCATCGGGCAAACCATTGCTGATGCCACCATTTCTCTGGCTGCCGTCGACCCGTGCTATTGCTGCACGGAACGCCTGGCGGTAGCCTACGATCTTACGGGGAAAAGACGATTATACACCGGAAGCGAATTGCTTCTGCTTTCGCAACAGAAAACCCTTGCATTAAGATGAGAATCTAAACCAGCACCTATGATCAACCTGAGCCACATTATAGCACTACCCATCGCTGCCGGCCTGATCCTATGGCTGTTGCCGGAATCCCTGAGACTGCTCAAGGGGGTCATATCCCTTGCCATCGCCATCCTGCTGACCTACTGGGCCTGCCTTATCTACCTTCATCCCCCGGCAGAGGTGTTGCTTCTTTTGCCTGATCTACCCTTTACGGGAAACATCTCGGAAGCCCTGAACCCCTTTCTGAGTTTTACCCTCGATCCTTTGTCAAAACTCATCGTCCTGCTGGCAGCTTTATTTGGCCTGGTCATTAGCATTTATGTACTTACACTAAAGGATGTACCCCACTTTCACACTTACTTCCTCATCACGCTGGGGCTTTCCTTTGGCACTGTGCTGGCCAGTCATCTGCTGCTTTTCCTCTTCTTCTGGGGTGTACTGGGTCTAACCCTGTACAAATTGATCCCCAATACAGATGCTGAAAGCTCCGCCACTTCCAAGAAAACATTGATTATGATCGGATCCTCGGATGGCATTATGATTCTGGGGATCGCCCTGTTTTATAAAATCACAGGTAGCTTCGATATGGGCAGCCCGGCCCTCGACACCCATTCGACCTTGGCTGCACTGGCTTTCTTATGCCTGCTGGTGGGCAGTTTCACCAAGGCAGGCGCTTTCCCTTTCCACTCCTGGATACCCGATTATGCACTGAGGGCGCCGGCCGCATCCTCTGCCCTTTTGCCTGCCTCACTCGACAAGCTGCTGGGCATCTATTTCCTTGTCCGGCTATGTCACGACCTCTTCATACTGAGTCCCCTCTTGCGCTTCCTACTGCTTCTGCTGGGCTCCGTAACCATCCTGGCTGCTGTGATGATGGCATTGGTTCAGCACGATTACAAGAAATTGCTGGGCTTCCACGCCGTATCGCAGGTGGGGTATATGGTTGTGGGGATCACCCTCGGCACTACTTTGGGCATAGCCGCAGGGATTTTTCATATGATGAACCACGCAATTTACAAGGGAGGACTATTTCTGGCAGCCGGCAACATCAAGTTGAGGACCCAGGAAGAAAGCCTGGACAGGCTGGGAGGATTGTCGAAACGTATGCCCCTGACCTTTCTTTGCGCGAGCATTTTTGCCTTGTCTATCTCAGGCGTACCTCCTTTCAACGGATTCGCATCCAAATGGCTGATTTACCAGGGGATCATTGAATCAGGTACGGGAGAGGCCCTTTTTGCCCGACTCTGGGTTGTTTGGCTGGGTGTAGCCGTACTCGGGTCGGCCCTCACCCTGGCCAGTTTTATTAAATTCATTGCCGGGGCCTTCCTCGGCAACCTGAAAGAGGGTTTCGCCCAGTTGAGAGAGGTCAACTTCCTGCAGTGGTTCCCTATGATGCTCCTGGCACTGGCCTGCCTGGGGCTGGGGGTATTTGCCCCTTCCTGGGTCATTCCCAGGCTGCTCTTTCCGCTCACGGGTGCTTTTGAATATGCTGGAATCTGGCAAGCCACGGATGTATCCCTTTTGATCCTGTTCTCGCTGCTGCTGGGGGTTGTGATTTACCTATTGACCTCCACCCTGCGCTTCCGTAGTGCAGAGAGCTTTACGGGAGGGGAGAAATTCACGGAAGACAGGGGATTCCCCGTGACGCATTTTTACAGTACTGTGCGGGAGGCTCCGGGATTATCCACTTTGTATGCCACGGCTTACAAAGGATGGTTTGATGTGTATCATCTATCTAAAGCTTTCATCTTATGGATTTACAAAGGCATAAGCATACGGCACGACGGCATTTTGCAAACCTATTTATACTGGGTTGTAGCCGGGCTGATCATACTGCTACTCATAATGTAAAACTACAATACGATGGAACTCTTATTGTCCTTCATCATTGGCTTTATGGTTATTGCAGCTGTGATAGCCATCAAGGCCCGTGATCTCTTATCAGCCATCATTGCCCAGGGTTTTGTGGGATATGGCCTGGTCATCTGTTTCCTGCTGCTCAGGGCACCCGACCTGGCTATCGTACAAATTGTGGTGGAAACGATGACCCTGGTCATTATGGTTGCCATTGTTTTGGACAGCTCACGGGAGGAGTTGCAGATACGCTTTGACGCACGGCAGGCCTTCACGATGGTGTCTGCCCTGATTTTTATGTTTTTGTTCATCTTGTTTTTCCGGCAGGCCACTGCCTCACTTAGTCCCTTCGGAGAAGCAAGCCTGCGTATGTCTGAGGCGTACATCTATGGTGCTTATGAGCAAACCGGGAGCCTTAATCTGGTTACCGGGATTCTTTTTGATTTCAGGGGTTACGACACCCTGGGCGAAGCCACTGTTTTATTCACGGCTGTGATGGGGGTACTAACGATCATTCGCTTACGCGGAAAAAAATAAGGCTTATGCAGGGATTATCCATCATCGTTAAGAAGGTTGCACAGATTATGTCTGCCCTGATCTTCATTTACGGAGCCTACATCATCACCCACGGCCACCTCACCCCCGGGGGAGGATTTGCCGGGGGTGCTTTGGTTGCGGGAGCATTTATGCTTCTGATTCTTTCGTTCGGTGCCCGATTTCTTGCTTTAAAAAGAGAAAAGGAGGGCTCATCCTTCATTGAGAGCCTGGCTGTCCTGCTGGTGCTCTGTCTGGCAACAGGCGGTCTGTTCGTGGGAAGTCTGACATTCTTCCACAACTATCTCCCCCTGGGGCAGGCCGGCCATTTGGTGAGTGCCGGGCTCATTCCATTGTACAACATCTTCATTGGCATCGAGGTGGCGGCTGCCCTGCTTAGCATTTTTCTCGTGCTCATTATCTACAAGGAGGAAATTTCGTTATGACTGTCTATACACTCTGCTTCCTGCTCTTTTTGGTTGGCCTGTATGGTGTACTCACCAGCCGCAACCTGATCAAGATCGTGATCAGCCTGACCATTATGGAGTTCAGTGTTTTCCTGCTGCTGGCCCTGATGGGATACATACAAGGTGGAGATGCTCCCATTTTACCGCTTCCTTCACCGGACAATCAGATTATCGTCGACCCCCTTCCCCAGGCTATGGTCCTTACTGCCATTGTTATCGCACTGGCGACCAATGCTATGATTTTGACCATCGCCATAAGATTGTACAAGAAATACGGCACTTTCGATATCAGGGAAATCAGAGACCTTAAAGGATAAGCTATGGATGCTTCATACTTGATCACACTGTTTGTCATCGTTCCGTTGGGGGGAGCCTTCCTGATTCCTACCCTGGGCAGGCTTATTCCCGGACTGCATCGTTTTCTGAGCAGTGGCCTGATGCTATTCCTGATGGTGTTGGCCATACTGCTTGCCTTTCAACGGCCAGAAATGCAAACCTATCGGATTGGAGGCTGGGAAGCGGTTAACAATATTCCGATTGCCATCTACCTGGTATTGGATGGCCTGAGTTTGTTCTTGCTTCTGATCATTAACATTCTTGGATTTTTGTCGTCCTTTTATGCCATTTCCTATATAAAAAGGTACACCAACCCGCACTTATTCTATACCCTGATGTGCCTGATGATCGCTGGGATGAACGGGGTGGTTCTGGCGGGTGATCTTTTCAATCTCTATGTTTTTCTGGAAATATCGGTCATTTCATCCTACGCCCTGGTCGCTTACGGGGTGGAAAGATCTGAACTTGAAGCTTCCTTTAAGTATCAGGTACTGGGGGGCCTGGCATCTATACTTATTCTATTAGGCATCAGCCTAATATACTGGAGAACAAAGACATTGAATATGGCAGATGTGGCCCTGATCCTGAAGGATTCAGTTCCGGATATATTCCTGCGTTTCGTTCAGTTGCTTCTTATCGTGGGCTTCAGCATCAAGGCTGCCCTGATCCCTTTCCACGCCTGGTTACCCGATGCACACAGCTCGGCTCCATCTCCGATCTCGGCAATGCTGTCGGGGGTTCTGATCAAGGCAGCGGGACTGTATGTCATTGTTCGATTCCTCTTCAATATGTTCCCCTTAAATGAAGAAATTGCATTGCTCATCACCGTGATTGGTGCGCTCTCGATGATCATAGGAGTGATTCTTGCCATTGGTCAATGGGATCTCAAGCGCTTGCTGGCCTATCACAGCATCAGCCAGATGGGTTATGTGGTAATCGGAATTGGAATGGGGATGTTGTTGCTGGCCAGGGAAGGCAATCCCCTGATCGCTGCCCTGGCCATAGGCGGGGGGCTTTACCATATGATCAATCACGCCGTATTCAAGGGCTTGTTGTTTTTGAATGCCGGTGCCATTGAATACGCTACCGGAACCCGGGACCTGAACCTGATGGGGGGGCTGGCACGCAGGATGCCCTGGACCCTTGGAACTTCCTTCAGCGCATCTATGGCCATTTCCGGGCTACCCCCCTTCAATGGTTTTTTCAGCAAGCTGATCATCATCATCGCAGCCGTACAGGGAGGGTTTTACTTCCTGGCGGTGCTTGCTGTTGCCGGGAGTGTGATCACTCTGGCTTCCTTTATGAAGTTCCAGCGCTATGCATTTTTCAACGATCCCGGGGCCAATCCTGAAGCCAAAGAGGTGCCTTTCCCAATGCTCTTCTCAATGATCAGCCTGGCCATAATGTGCCTTGTATTAAGTCTGTTGATTATTCCGGGAATACGTGAAACCTTTCTGACCCCTGCGGTGGAAAGCCTGACTCAAACCATAGAGTATGCGATAAAAATTATGGCAATATGAAACACTTCAGCCTATTCATCCTTTCCTTGTTGTTCTGGATGCTTATCACCTTCAGCCTGGAGCTCGGGAGCCTGATCACAGGTGGAGTGGTGGCCTTGGTGACCAGCCTTATTTTCGGCAGATACTTTGTACGGAACACCCACCTCCTTCTCCAGCCAAAGCGCTACTTCTGGTTGTTGGTCTATCTGTTCATTTTTGTCTGGGAGTGCATCAAAGCCAACATTGACATTGCCTACCGTGTGCTTCATCCCAGGGTTCCCATTAGGCCGGGCATTGTCAGGGTTCCGCTGCATCTCACATCCGATTTTGCCCGTGCTATGCTGGCCAACTCCATAACAATGACACCCGGAACGATTTCTATTGATATTATAGGAGACGATTTATACGTGCATTGGATCTATATCAGCTCAGAGGATCCCGCGGAATATACCCGGAAAGTCTCAGGTCGATTTGAAGCTTACATCAAAAAAATATTTGAATAATGATGGAGATACTGCTTTATGTGCTTATAGGCCTATGCGTGTTTTGCCTTTACCGGATTATTCGCGGTCCGTCGATAGCCGATCGTATGGTTGGGCTTGACATTTTCGGCATACTGGTGGTTGGGATATGTGCTATCCTCAGCATCATCACCGGGCGTCACTATCTTCTGGATATTGGCATTGCCTGGATCATCCTCAGCTTTATCGGCACCCTTACCCTCGCCAAGTACTTACAAAACAAGAAACTCAATGAATAATACCATCAGCGTTCTGTTTATCTTCATCGGCATCTTGTTTAATTTATTTGGATGCTTAGGGCTCATAAGGCTGCCCGATGTTTACAACCGCTTGCAATCAGCCACCAAATGTGCTACCTTGGGTACCTGTAGCATTTTGCTTGGTGTTTTTATCCGATACGGGTTTTCCGACATAGGGGTTAAGGCCCTGGTAGCCATTCCCCTGTTGTTCTTCACCGCCACGGTAGCCGCACACGCACTGGCTAAGGCCGCATACCGGGCCGGGGTAAAGCTTGGAGAGAAAAGTGTTCACGATGACTACAAAGACGTTCAAGATGAGGTATCCTAAAGTAAGGGAGCTGAAGGAAGCAATCATTTCGCTATTCAGCCCGGCCTACACGAGCGATTATCCTTTCAAGGCGCATACCCCATTTCCGGGATACAGGGGCAAGCCTGTGGTGAATGAAGAATTTTGTGTGGGATGTCAAACCTGCGCCAATGTTTGCCCTTCGCACGCCATCACCTATACTGATCACCAGGAGAAAAGACTGCGCGTCATCAGAAGGGACTACGGCAAGTGTCTCTTTTGCGGGCAGTGCCAGGAACACTGTATCACGGAGAAAGGGGTAGCATTATCCGACACCTTGTATGATCTGGCCGTAACTGACCGGGATACTGTGGTGGAATACCAGGAAAGGGAATTGATCCTTTGCCAGCATTGTCAGGCTATCATTACCACCCGCGACCACCTTGAATACCTGCACCGCAAGTTGGGGCCTTCTGCTTTCGCCTCGATATTGAATCTGAATGTCCTAAATCACAAACTAGCCCTTGAAGGAAGAGAATCGCTTGAGGTAAGGGTAGTGGATGAATTGAAGAGAAAGGATATTTTCAATTACCTGTGTCCAAACTGTCTGAGAGAGGCCCAGGTAAAAATGCTACAATGATGAACCGATCTAGTGCTGACAAATCAGCTGTAATGACAATGCAACAAATCGTCTTTGCCGGTGTGGGTAACGTCCTCAAGCAGGACGATGGGATAGGAGTATACATTTGTCAGCACATCAAGCCCACCGCATATCATCATCCTTTGGCGGTAGAAGTAAGTATTGAAAACTATATTGGGAAGATTCTGTCCCTATTGCCCGACATACTGATTATCCTGGATGCCGTTGACTTTGGTCGTGAAGCAGGTTATTCCCAACTGATCAGGGTTTCGGAATTGATGGACACCACCACCAATACACACAATATTTCACTTCGACAACTGGAGACCTTGTTCCCTGTACCGGTTTATGTATGGGGCATTCAACCTGCAAACCTTGGTTTCGGAGAAGGATTTAGTCCGGCGGTAAAAGAAGCTGCCAGGAAAGTCATTCAAGAAATCCGGACAGGGAATATTCGGCTCATCAATCAAGAAACCCAACAAAAACAGGAAGCATTATGAACTACGATTACTACTGCACCCTTTGCAAAGGACAGCTCAGGCTTGGCGACAAGCTGGTTTTCTCGGCCAAGTCACCAAAGAACAAAAAAGGACTTATTTTTCTCAGTCCGGAGCTCGGCAATTACGCCACGGAGCATCATCCCTCCTTTACAATTTACGAAGGAGAGGAATATACCTTTTACTGTCCTATCTGCCACGCTACCCTCAACGACCCGGAGAATCCAAAGCTCGTGAAGGTATTTATGGAAGATGAGAATGGAGAGCATTATGAGATTTATTTCTCGGGCATAGCAAGCAATAAATGCACATACAAACTTCAGGACAAGAAGCTGGAGGCTATGGGTCCGGATAAGGAAAAATTTGCACGGTATTTTGACCTGCCGGAGGAATACAAGAAATACCTGTAATGGGCGACAGGCTGAAGCGTCACTGTCCAAGTCAATCTTCACTGCCTGATAAAATCTATTAAAAAAAAACACATTATGACTACAGAGATTTATGTGTTGATGGGCAGTGCCGCTGCCTTAGGCTTCGTACACACCCTAGCCGGGCCCGATCATTATCTTCCTTTCGTGGCCCTGAAGGAATCCCGACGATGGTCGATGCGAAAAACACTACTAGTAACCAGCCTTTGTGGTGTGGGCCATACCGGCAGTGCTGTGCTGCTTGGCATCCTTGGAGTCAGCCTGGGATGGAGTCTTCAACAACTGACCTGGTTTGATGGATTAAGAGGAGACTGGGCAGCCTGGCTGCTCTTTCTTTTTGGGCTGGGATACTGTTGCTGGGGATTATATCGCTCCTGGAAACACCCCCGGGTAAGCCTTGTCCTGCAGCAAAATGAAGCGGAAGGTGATGCACAGGCAGCAACTGCACATTCCCCTCTGCATCCCACTGACGAGCAAGCCCATAATCCTTTTCCACATTCGATCACTAAGCGATTATTCTCCAGGAAAGGGCTTAAGGGGGCAACCCCCTGGATTCTTTTTCTGATCTTCGTACTGGGTCCTTGCGAACCCCTCATCCCATTGCTACTCTATCCCGCCGTTGCTGTGAGTTGGTTGAGCCTGGGGCTGATCAGCCTGGTTTTTATGCTTACCACTATCCTGACTATGCTGATTGCTGTAAGCTTACTGGCACAGGGAATATCACTCAGTCCCCGTCTGCGTTTTACGCCCTACGTGCACGCTGCAGCAGGATTCATCATTGCCTTGTGCGGGGCAGGTATTTTATTCTTAGGGTTATAGAGATCCGATGGAAAGCCGGAGCGGATGATTTTTCCTGTTTTCGTCATTACGATAAGCTGATACTGCCATATTTGAGAGCTGACATCCTCATCTATGTTGGGGTAACGAATCGGTTCGGCAGAGGTGAGAAGTAAGAGAATTGGTATAAAAGTACAGATGTCTCTGTTCGTTAACAGCCGTTGACAGCCGTTGACAGCCGTTAATAGCCGTTGATAGCCGTTGATAGCCGTTGATAGCCGTTGACAGCCGTTGACAGCCGTTGATAGCCGTTGATAGCCGTTGATAGCCGTTGATAGCCGTTGATAGCCGTTGATAGCCGTTGATAGCCGTTGACAGCCGTTAACAGCCGTTGACAGCCGATATTAACGGCTGATATCCGTTGACAGCCGTTAGTAGCCGTTGATAGCCGTTGATAGCCGTTGATATCCGTTGACAGCCGTTGATAGCCGATATTAACGGCTGATATCCGTTGACAGCCGTTAGTATCCGTTGACAGCCGTTGATAGCCGTTGATAGCCGTTGATAGCCGTTGACAGCCGATATTAACGGCTGATAACCGTTGAAAGCCGTTGATAGCCGATATTAACGGCTGATATCCGTTGAAAGCCGTTGATAGCCGTTGATAGCCGATATTAACGGCTGATAACCGTTGAAAGCCGTTGATAGCCGATATTAACGGCTGATATCCGTTGACAGCCGTTAGTAGCCGTTGATAGCCGCTGGAAAATTGGTAATGTACTACCACCTAGACTCTCCCTCTCCCTCTCCCTCTCCCTCTCCCTCTCCCTCTCCCTCTCCCTCTCCCTCGTATCTTTCCTGTCATCTTCACTCAATTTTTTCCGTTTTGGTGGGTGGTAATCGTCTATATGAAACAAAAGTCCATTCGATGGAAACGAAACACGCTAACTTCGATCACAAGTCCGGGCAAAAGCCATCCCTGAAAGAGCTAAAGGACCGTATCATACACTATTGCAGATGGTGCGACCAAGCATTGAGTGGGCGAAGCGACAAACGTTTTTGCAGCATCCATTGCAAAAATGCCTGGCATCATTGGACGCTTCAAAACGGGCGAAAGCTGCCCATCATCCGGACAATTATTGCCAATAGCAGAATAATGCAGGCCTTACTGGATGAAGGCAAGGAGAAGGTAAGAATGCAAGAATTGCTCAGAAGAGGGTTCGCCCCGGAATTCAATACGCACCAATGGGTTTCTGAGAACGGCACTACGTACAACTTTTGTTTCCAGCTTGGGTGGTGTATCCTGAAGGAGGAACCGGATATGGTTCATATCATTGAGAAGCCAAATGCAGGAAGGTGAGGAAGAGTGTGGAGGTGAAAAGAGGGCTGAGTGGGGGCATTGAGTTTGAGGAGGAGGATGAGTGTGGAGGTAAAAAGAGGGCTGGGGAGGGGGCATTGAGTTTGATGAGGAGGATGAGTGTGGAGGTGAAAAGAGGGTTGAGGAGGGGTACACCCGGCAGGAGTACTCAGATTCCTTCGTGATCCTTGCTCATCTATGAAGTGGATAAATCCCCTGGCCTCCTCGCTGCGCTCGGAGTCCGGTTTTTTCGTGTGCGGCAGGAGTACTCAGATTCCTTCGTGATCCTTGCTCATCTATGAAGTGGATAAATCCCCTGGCCTCCTCGCTGCGCTCGGAGTCCGGTTTTTTCGTTTCCGGAAAAATGCAAGTAAACTTGATTTTTCCGGAAACGAAAAAACCCACCGGCAAGCCGGTGGGTTTTTATCATCAGGCGATTCCGGCAGGATTCGAACCTGCGACCCACAGCTTAGAAGGCTGTTGCTCTATCCAACTGAGCTACGGAACCGGATTCAGTGGTCAGTGATCAGTGGTCAGTGATCAGTGGTCAGTGATCAGTGGGTATTGGTTGGTGGTTGTTGGAGGTAAAAAAAAGGCCAACATCTCAAAACCAGCGGATTTGCCCGCCTGTTGATCTGTTGACCTTTCTTCCACAGTCGGGGTAGTAAGATTCGAACTTACGACCTCCTGCTCCCAAAGCAGGCGCGCTAACCGGACTACGCTATACCCCGAAAAAAAGAACGCTTGTTGCGGTGAGGGGGGGATTCGAACCCCCGGTACCCTTTCGAGTACGGCAGTTTAGCAAACTGCTGGTTTCAGCCACTCACCCACCTCACCGGATGGGAGCGCAAAAGTAAATATTTTTTGATATAGAAGCCAAAAAAATTTAGGGATAGGGACTGGGATAGGGATAGGAATTTCAATGAAGGATAGGAAGGGACTAAGGGGGAGGTAGATATACGTAAGGACTTAGCTTTTTGATTTATTTCAATCGAAGACTCCTCTTGAAGTTTAAAGCAAATTTTCTTCCGTTTTTGATACCCCAAATCGTCTAATTGTCTATAAGCTACAGTGGCATCATACTATGTTCTACTTTCAAGACCTGAATGCCTACAAAAAGGCGAAAGCATATTACCTCGAGATGAGGAGAATGGCTGATTTGTTGAATCTTGATAATTCTGAACGAACACAGCTGCTGAGAGCGTCTCTATGTATTTCCCTCAATATTGCTGAAGGAGCAGGAAGGCTTTCCGAACTTGACAAGAGAAGGTTTTACATCATATCAAGAGGATCAGTTTACGAGTGTGTGGCGGTCTTAGACCTACTTAAGGATCAAAACGTACTTAACAACGAGCAGTATAGCAGCTTGATAAAGCAATTAGAAGAACTATCCAGAATTGTAAGCGGACTGATAAGACGCTACACTTAAAGACTATCAGCATTTAGAATCGGTTAAAAATAGAGATTGACCCAATCAGCTTGAAAAACTGTCCCTGTCCCTACCCCTATCCCTTTTGAGCGGGAAACGGGACTCGAACCCGCGACCCTCAGCTTGGGAAGCTGATGCTCTACCAACTGAGCTATTCCCGCTGTTAAGTGTGCAAATTTAACAAGCTTTCTTTTTCAACAAAGCGAATTTGTTTTTTAACAAGAAAATCTGTTTTGTTATCGAACTGTTAAAAAACCACCCAAAAATTAGCACAGCCAATATTCTTTGCGTATTTTGGTCTGAGATTTCGACTCAGCCAACTTGATCTACATAGCCATCAATGCTTGCCGCAAGTAAATGGCAATATAACTAACGGAGCCTGAATTATTTATAATTGTTTAGAAGAATTGCCCTTGACAGGAAATATTCGCAATTCAGCCGTATATACGTGGCCAGCCCTTTCACAGGTGCCGGCATTTTGTGTTTTTGCAACTTTTCAACCGAAACCGAGTATAAAACGCGATTATACCAATATGATCGCCGCAAATTTGTATTGTAACCAGTAATTCTCCTAATATGGAAAAGTGTTCTACCCTTCGCACGAACGTTAAGTATCTTTTGAGCACCAGTCTGCTGATCCTGGCCTTCAGCCTGACGCATCTGCACGCTCAAACCCCGGTACTGGTCAGTAACCTTCCTGCTGACAATTTCATCAACGAACAGTTCTGCTTTACGGTTGATTTCAGTAATAGCGGGACCGTTGGGTATAATCCTTACCTGCGCATCCTCATCCCCGAAGATTTCCTTTTCGGGAGTGCCTCTTTCTTCGGGCAGGGAACAACGGTAAGCCAATTCCCACACAGTGGAGGGATTGGAAATGACACGATCACCGACGGCATTATTGACAGCCTGGTGGTCATCCCCCCCAACCATACCCTGGTGGTGGTGCGCTTTCCCATCGGTTCTATTGTGGATGGAGGAATTGTGGCCGAAACCGAGATTTGCCTGACCATCGATCCAAGTGTTGCCACTGTCGGCACCCCAACTAATAACCTGACTTTTACTCCCGTCTATCAATACGGGGACACCCCTACCGGGATCAATGGGGCCATCATTGGCACGGCGGTCACAGACAACCTCATCCCCACCCTTTTCACCGTGAACAAAAGCGTGAGCGAAGGCGATATTCCTCCGGGCACTGCCGGCTGCAACCTCTTCACCTATACCATTGAAATTGACGTGGCCAACGGACAGACCCTGAATGCAGCCACCATCACGGATATCCTTTCAGGCTCCTTCCAGATCGTGGGACCCATCAGTGACCCAAACAGTATTATCCTTTCCAGCACCCTTCCTGCCGGACCGGGAGGAACCATCAGCATAAGCACAAACTCAATTATTGGTGTATCAGGCCTTGATGCCACACTTTCTTATGAAGGGTATATTATCGATATACTAGATGAGACCATTTGTGACGATGACCTTCCCAGTAACGACCTCACTTTTAATGCCGGTGCCCAGGGAATTGTGACTGCTTCAGAAGATATAGAGGTGTTGCATATCGACGGCGGGCTAAGCAATAATGCCGGAGGTGATGTGAGACACGACGATATTCTAACTTACACATTCAATTATCGCACCTCCGCCTACCTGGATACGGTGATAGATGAGGTGCTGGTGATCAGCATCCCTGACGGAATGAGTTATTATGGTACACCTACCCTGGGCGGACAAGATATCAGTGCCTACGTTTCACCCGCTCCAGTTGTAGAGGGGCCGGTCGACATCACATTCAGCATTGGCGCTGCCATTGCTGCCCTCCCGCTATTGGACAGCACCCTGGCCTGCGAAACCCTCACCCTGACCTATCAGTCTCAGGTGCTACAGCAATACGCGAGTACTGCCCCTGTGCGCCTGCGCGACCCGCTGACGCATACGGGCACACTGACCTACTCCCTGACGGATGGAGCCACAGCCTGTACCTATGATGTGAGCAGCACAGTCACAATAGTGGACCGTACCGCCTCTAAAAACATTATTACCGCGAAAACTTCTTTTAACCCTGGGGACACGGTTAGATATCGCCTGAGTGTGATTGTGGAATCCGGCAGCGTGGACTCCCTCGCTTTCCAGGACTTCTTCCCCCTGCCCATTATTGATGTAGATGACCTTAGTCTGACTTTCGGGGGAACGGATATTTTCTATGGTCCCAATAACAATTATACCGGCCCAGATCCCACTGTCACAAGAATTTCAGCCCAGAATATGCTCAGCCTGGTATGGGATGATATTGAAGACATTCCGAATGATGTCAACGTTGAAGTGGATATCATTGCCACACTTACGGATGAACCTTATGCAGACGGTTTGTTCCATACGAACTTCTTCCGGAATTACACCAATAATAGTTTTTCCGACAATTTATTTGACCTGAACCTGGTGCAGCTGAAAGCCAATGCACCCAGGCTAACAATCGACAAATCCATCATTCAAACCAGCAACGTTCTTTCCAATATTAACGGAGGCAACCTCTTCAATGCAGACGGGCACGACTCGGTGACCTATGCCCTGACCATCGTCAATGAGGGTGGATCCAAAGCATACAATGTGAAGATCACAGATCCCACCCCGGTAAACCTGGAAGGCTGCTATGTAAGGGATGTCTTGTATGGAGACGGTCTTACAACCCCAAGCTATACAGCAGGAACCGAAGCCAACCTCTTTTTGGGTGCAACAGGATTTATTGTGGATTCAATCTGGGGAAAACTTTCCCTGCCGGCCGGCCTCCAGGATACCCTGGTCATCACCTACCGCTGTATGATATCGGAAGATGTCCACGGGCAGGAAGAGATCGATAATATGGCTACCGTAGAAGAATACTATGGTACCCCTACTGCCACCACCTCTTATCCTTCTGTGGAAGATATTGCCTACCTGCGTATAGGCAATCCTTCCATCACCAAAGCCATTGATACCGTTTATCAGTACCAGCTGAACCAGGATTCAGTGCATATTTATGATACGGTATCCTTCGTCTCTACGGTATTTCTACGGGGCGGGACATACTACAATGCCCGACTCGTTGACCTGCTGCAACCGAATACCAACGAGGGTCTGACCATCCTGGCAGTGGACAGCATCCTTTCGGATGCTTCTATCACCAGCTCCTTAGGGTATGCAGCCGTGATCACCAATGCCAATGGAGCAATCACCCAGGATGGCGTTACCCTGGATTTTGGCACGGTGATCAACACCGACACCAACGATGCCGAATTGGATACGCTGCTGATCTACTTCACGGCTGTGGTAAATAATGTATCGCAGAACACCCCGGGCCGACAACTATGGAACAGCGCCACCTGGCGGTGGTCTAATTCAGGCAACACCGAAAACTGGGGTGTAAGCGCACAGAGCAATCGTGTCCGCATCGTGGAATCGGCCTTCACCATAAGCAAGAATGCCACTTCAGTTAGCAATGTCAATGCCTTGCTTGCAGGAGGGAATGTAACAGATGCCGATGGCTCCGACACCCTCACCTATGAAATCGTGATTACCAATACAGGAACAGGCTATGCCTTTGATGTGGCTATACACGACAGCCTCATCGGGGATTATCAGATCGGTAGCATCAGTTTTATCATTTATGATAAAGACGGCAATGACATTACAGCTTCCTATACTTTTACCCCTGAAGATGTATTCAGTGATTCCGTATACCTGGACACCCTGGCACCGGGAGCCTATATTGAAATCACCTATGAAACGGTGATCAAGAATGAAGATATTTACCCGGGAATGATCTGGAGCGGCCCGGCCGATGTGGCCTGGGATCCCTCTGCCGGCTCCAATACACGCAACCTGCTTTCTGACGATGCAACGGTAAGCATCAATGGCGTTCTGTTCCAGTCGAAAGTCATCGACAGCATCTCACCCAACTATTTGAATGGTGGAGGCGTATTGGTTGGGGAAGAGATATATTATACGGTATCCATCATTGTACCTGAAGCCACAATGACCCATATCACTTTCATTGATACCCTGGACCAGGGCTTGGCTTTCCTGGGCATTGATACGATTTTCCTTACATCCGACAGCATCAAACTCAACACGCCCCTGGCCACCATTCGCAGCGGGGCTGTGTTTGCCTCTGCCGGAGCGACACCCGCCGATCTGGATCGCGTTCTGATCCTTGATTTTGATTCCCTGATCAACACCGATACCAACAATGCTGTGGACGAAGGCATCATCATCCGATATGCTGTACGTGTAATCAATACAGCATCCAATGTACGCGGGGTTCAACTGAACAATAGCGCCACCATTGCCTGGTATGATCTTTTGAATGACGACACAAGCACGGTCTCCCTTTCCTCAACTCCTGTTACCATTGCAGAACCGGAGTTGGAAGTGACCAAGGAGTTCCTGAAATCACAGGTGCTTCCCGGAGAAGAAGTCTTTGTCAGAATGACGGTACGTCATACCTCCAACTCCAATGCGACGGCTTACGACGTGAACCTGATCGATTCTCTGGATTATGGCTTCAATTTCATCGACACTCCTCCCAATTCATTTACCATTCAGGGCAGTGCTCCAGCACCCTCCTCTGGCCCGACCGAGGTTCTCAATATTGTAACAGCAGGATGGGACTCTATTCCGCTTGGAACCACCGCAATCGTCATTTTTAAAGTTGAGGTGGATCCTGCCTATGCTCCCTGCGGAGACACTCTCGTCAATTGTATTGACATCCAATATCAAAGTCTCTTTAACGCAGACCAACCCCTGGGAACGCCGCCCAACAACACTCTGGCTGCCGAACGTACCGGTAATCCATCCAATACTGGCGGTGCTGCCAATACCTATGCTGATCGTGGTTGTGATTCCCTTCCTGTTATCAATGGTCTGGCTGTGGATCCCGTCATTACCGGGAACAGTCCGGCTTGCGAGAATACCCGGGTTGAGCTTGAGACCCAGGTTTATACCGGATTGATTGTAACCTATGAATGGTTTGGCCCCAATGGTCCGATCAACAACAATAGTTTCCGTCTGGTGATCGATCCGCTTACCAGTGCGGATACCGGGACTTACAAAGCAGTGGTCAATGTAGATGGATGTATTTCAGACACTTCACAAGATTATCTGCTGATTATGTTCGATGCTCCGGAAACTGCGCCAACCATCAGCCAGGACTCCTGCATTGCCAATAATACCAACATCACACTTACAGCAAATGCTACAGGCGGAACCGGATCATACACCTATCTGTGGACGGGCCCCAACGGCTATACCAGCAACAACAATCCTGCTTTGCTGGTCAATGCAACGGCTGCCCAATCCGGGGTATATACCGTGGTTGCAACCGATGTAAACGGCTGCAGTTCCAGTCTGAATTCAGTCACCGCTGACATTACCATAAAACCAAATCAGCCTGTACTTCTGAATAACAGTCCTGTTTGTGTGGGAGAGGACATTACCATATCATCTCAGGTCTATTCCGGGTCATCCGTAAACTATTTGTGGTTGGATCCCAATGATGTTCCCCTCTCCTCCACCACAAACAGCCTTTCCATCGTTGCGGCAAACCTCTCCGATGCCGGTACCTATAAATTAGTCGTTACCGTGGACGGCTGCGAGGCCGATACCGGGATGGCTACCATCGTTGTCAACCCCAATCCCGTGCCGGTCATTACAGCCACTACCCCCCTGTGCGAAGACAGCACCCTTTCTCTTTCAGTCAGTCCTTCCGCCACTTCCTATCAGTGGGCCGGACCGAACGGATTCTCCTCCAATATTCAGAATCCGACCATCACTGATGTCACTACCGCTAATTCCGGATTTTACAGTGTTACCATCACGGATGCCAATAGCTGTTCAGGGGCGACCTCCGTGCAGGTGAGCGTAAGACCTACGCCATCTACACCTGTTGTTACCGGAAATATCGTTGGCAGTGGTAATGGTTCGGGATGCGATGGAGAAGCCTATGAGATGGCCACCACAACTTCATATACCGGTACGCTTGTTTATACCTGGACTCCACCCTCGGGCCCTGCGATTATTACTCCGGGTCCCTCACTTACCATTGACCCCATTTCTGCATCAGATATTGGAACGTATAGTCTGGTGGTTACCCGCAACGGTTGCGAGAGCCTGGAAGGAACCCATACGATTACCCACGTTGATTCTCCACTCACGGTTGTTACAGCCAGCACCCTGGCTGTCTGTGAGAATGGCGATCTGCAACTGAGTTGCACCCCTGCGCCTCCGGGGAATTATACCTTCCTTTGGACAGGCCCGAATGGATACTCCTCAAACTTGCAAAACCCGGTCATTCCGAATTGTACACAGAATGAGGCCGGTGATTACAGTGTTACCGTTTTCTCGGAAAATGGCGGATGTACTGATTCCGATACATTGACCGTAGTGGTTCACCCTAGACCTCTGGCACCCTTCACCTTTACCAAAGCATTGATCAATATATGCGATGGCGACAGCCTGACCTTATACACTTACTCCAGTTGTGATTCCATCATCTGGCTGGCTCCGGATGGGTACAGCACCTGGTCCTACGACTCCACCATCACTTTCGGACCGGGGGAGACCGGTTACCAGGCAGGCGATTGGTATATCATCTGTGCCGATACATCCACCGGCTGTTCCAGCGATTCCTCTGCAGCTCCGCTGAGTGTAGCCATCAATCCTGTGCCTATTGCCCTTCCTGCCAACAGTGGCCCGGTATGTTCAGGCGCCAGTGTTACCCTGCAAGGCAATACCTGGCCTGGAGCACAGTACTTCTGGTACAGCGATAGTGCCGGGGTAGCCACAGGTCCCGAGACCCTCATCTCTACAGATCAGTATCCGGTGATCCACGGCTTGCCTGATGGGGATACCACTTTCTGGCTGATCGTTTCTGTGAACGGATGTACAGATACCGCCTCCACTACAGTAACTGTCCGTTCTGCCTTATCAGTGACTGCTACTGCGCTCAGCCCTGTTTGTGAAAATACCAATGCCCAGCTCACTGCAACTCCAGGCACCGCCGGGAGTTATGCCTATGGATGGACGGGACCCAATGGATTCACATCCAACCAGCAGAATCCTGTTATTTTAAATGTGTCCCTGGCTGCATCTGGTGATTATACTGTTATCATTACCGATGCCTTTGGATGCACGGCGACCGACACCGCTGCTTTGGTGGTCAATGCCGCCCCCCCTGCTCCTTACTTCTGCTGCGATACAGAAATTTGTGATGGAGAAGACCTGGTCCTTACCTCGCTTTCTGACTGCGACTCTCTGATCTGGAAAAGCCCTTGCGGCCTGGATACCGGCACCACTGCCAATACGATTGTGGTGCCTTCTACCAGCGTCTATTACTTCCCCGGCGACTGGTACCTGATCTGTGTGGACTCCAACGGCTGTGAATCACCGCAATCCAATCCCCAAACCGTGGTGATTAATCCTATCCCTGTCTCCCTGCCCTCCAACAGCAGTCCGGCTTGTTCAGGCGGTGATGTGACCCTCTACGGAAACACCCAGACCGGTGCCACCTATCAGTGGTTTAATGCCGATACCACCCTGATCAGCACCAATCAAAACCATACCCTGACCGGATTGCCCAATGTCACCGACAGCACCTTCATTTTGGTGGTTACGGTGAATGGATGTACCGATACCGCCACCACCCTGGTGACCGTCGATCCGATCCTGGCTGCCCCCACAATGCCTGCCGACATTACGGTATGCGAAGGTGAACTCATCGTTTTGGGAACATCCACTGCCGCCGACACCTACAACTGGATCGGCCCGAATGGCTTTGTTTCCACTTCACAATACCCGGCCACCTTCGCTGCCAGTCTGGCAAGCAGTGGCTACTATACCCTGAACATCACCATCAATGGTTGCGGATCCAGCACAGATTCAGTGCTGGTTACCGTCAGTAGCAAACCTGCTGCGCCGGTACTAAGCAACAATGGACCCTATTGTTATGGTGACACATTGTTATTATATACCACCGCCGGATGCGATTCGATTGTCTGGACCGCACCCAATGGCAGCGATACTACCACTTATGCGGACACCCTCCTGCTTGCTCCTTCTTCATCCTTCTACCAGGCAGGAAACTGGAGCATCCGCTGTGTGGATACCGTGACTTTCTGCGAAAGCGACCAGAGCAACTTCTCGAATGTCGTCATCAACAGCCTTCAGAATGCCTTTGCTTCCAGCAACAGTCCCATCTGTTTCGGCAGTACTCTGGAGCTTTATGGCAATACCAATCCGGGTGGATTGAGTGGTGCCCTGTGGCAATGGTTTGATGGAAGTGGAAACCTTATTTCCACAATGCAGAACCCCACCATCAGCGGGCTGGCGATCGGTTCTTATAATTATGGACTGGTGGTTACCTATAACGGCTGTGAATCTGACACCTCCATCATCACCGTCACTGTGAGCGGATTTGTGGCTGCACCGGATGCCGGAGCAGACATTAGCGTGTGCGAAGGCCAGGCCATTGCGCTTGGAACACCTACCGTAGCTGCAGGTTACAGTTGGACCGGTCCGAATGGTTTCACCTCGAATCTGCAGTATCCTTCGGTGATCTTCCCGTCTTACGCCCACGATTCAGGCAATTATGTATTGCGCGTGTTTGACATCAATGGATGCATCTCGTTGCCGGATACCGTCAATGTTACCGTATTCCCAACTTACACCAAGCCTCTGATTGCCGGTACCCCCAGCATCTGCTCAGGTGACTCTATTATGCTTTTCACCGGTTCCTCCTGCGATAATTATGTCTGGATACGTCCTGATGGCACCGATACCACTACCACCAGCGACACCCTCGTCGTCTATTCCGGGAACTCGTATTACTTCTCCGGAGACTGGAGGGTACGCTGTCAGGACATCACCACCGGTTGTATTTCTGATCCTTCTGATCCTTTCACGGTAACGGTGAACAGTCAGCCTGTGGCCATTGTCAATAGCAACAGCCCTGTTTGTCCGGGAGATGACATTGTACTTTATGGATTGAACAACATTTCCGGTTCATTGGTCAGTACCCTTTACGAATGGTTCGATGACAGTTCGCCAAAGGTCCGCTTCTCTATCCAGCAAAACCCGGTAATCAGCGGATTGCCGGTGGGAGATACGACCTTCCATATGGTGGTTAGTGTAAACAATTGTCCGTCAGATACCGCAAGCATAACCGTGACGGTGGAAGACATCCCGGCAACCCCGCTTATCCTTGCTGCCGACAGTGTTGTTTGCGAGGGCTATCCACTTGTCCTTTACTCTACCACTGCAGCTTCAACCTATACCTGGGCAGGACCCAATGGCTTCACCTCCAACCTGCAGTACCCTGCAGCCATTAATCCTGCGAGCCTGCTCAATGCAGGACAGTATACCCTGCAGGTTGCTTCAAGTGCCGGCTGTTTGTCAGGTTATGATACAATTGATATCGTTGTTAATCCCAAACCGGCTGCCCCAGTGCTCTTCAGCAATGCCCCGGTTTGTGCCGGTGACACCATTTTTGTTGGCCATACCCATCCTGTTGATTCCCTGTATTTCACCATTTACGGAGGAAGTCCGGGTGGTCCTATTCTCGCGCAGTTTGTTGGCTCCACAAGCAGTGCAGACAGCTTCTATACGGCAGGAACAACCTATACCAGCCTTTACTGGACTGCCACTGCGTATGATACCATTACCGGTTGTGCTTCAGACCCCTCAGCCCTGATTCAGACAGACATTACCCCTGTTCCCGTGGCCTTCCCCACCAACAGTGGTCCTGTTTGCGCCGGCTCGGATGTCCAGCTCTTCGGGAATACCGTTCCGGGCACTTTGCCTGGCGCGATGTGGGAGTGGTTTGACAGTACCAATGTCCTGATCTCCACCCAGCAAAATCCTGTAATATCCGGACTGGCCATTGGCGATCATACCTTCGGACTGGTAGTTACTGCCAACGGATGTGTTTCTGATACCGCCTTTACCACTGCTACAGTAGATACCGTTTTGGGCGCACCCCAGATCGGACCGGATCAGGATATCTGTGAAGGTGAGCTGTTGGTTCTTGGAACCAGCACTATTGCCGACACCTATCAGTGGAACGGCCCCAACGGCTTCTCTTCTACCAGCCAATATCCGGCTGCCTTCGCCAGCAGCCTGCTCAGCAGCGGCTACTACACCCTGAATATCACAGTGAATGGCTGCGGATCGAGTTTAGACTCTGTGCTTGTTACTGTCAATCCAAAACCTGCCACACCGGTATTGAGCAACAATGGGCCGTATTGTTATGGTGACACATTGTTATTATATACCACTGCGGGTTGTGATTCGATTGTGTGGACCGCCCCGAATGGAAGTGATACTACCACATACGCTGATACTTTGCTCGTTGCCTCCAATTCTGCCTTCTATCAATCAGGCAATTGGACAATCACCTGCGTGGATACTGTAAGTCTGTGTGAAAGCGATGCCAGCAATACCTCGACTGTTGTGATCAATGGCATTCAAAATGCTTTTGCCACCAGCAACAGCCCAATCTGTTACGGCGGCGTGCTGCAGCTCTATGGCAACACCAATCCTGGCGGATTGAGCGGCGCCCTCTGGCAGTGGTTCGATGGCAGCGGCAATCTGATCTCGACAATGCAGAATCCGACTGTCAGCGGCCTGGCCATTGGCAGTTACACTTATGGATTGGTCGTGACATACGATGGTTGTACTTCAGACACATCCTTTGTCAATGTAAGTGTTAACGGTTTCAATGCTGCCCCGGATGCCGGGCCAGACATTGTGATCTGCGAAGGGGAGGCTATCGCCCTGGGAACACCAACCGTAGCCGTAGGTTATTCCTGGACCGGCCCCAATGGCTTCGTTTCCAACCTCCAGTATCCAAGTGTTATCTTCCCGTCTTACGCCCACGATTCAGGTAATTATGTTTTGAGGGTATTTGACAGCCTGGGATGCGTTTCCCTGCCCGATACCATTCACGTTACCGTCTTTCCGACCTATACCAAGCCTTTGATCGCAGGAACACCCAGCATTTGCTCCGGTGACTCCATCGTGATGTTTACCGGCTCGGATTGCTCCAGTTTTGTATGGATCAGGCCAGATGGAACAGACACGACGACCCTTTCTGATACCCTCGTTATATACCCCGGAAACAGTTATTACTTCTCCGGTGACTGGAGGGTAAGATGCCTCGACACCCTGACCGGCTGTATCTCTGACCCAAGTGATCCGTTCAGCGTTACCGTGAATAACAATCCTATTGCCATTGTTTCCAGTAACAGTCCGGTTTGTCCGGGAGATGACATCATCCTTTATGGATTGAACAACATTTCCGGTTCACTCATCAGTACCCTTTATGAATGGTTCGATGACAGTACACCGAAGACCCGTTTCTCCATCCAGCAGAACCCGGTGATCAGCGGATTGCCGGTGGGAGATACGACTTTCCATATGGTGGTCAGTGTGAACAACTGTCCGTCAGACACCGCCAGTATTACAGTGACTGTGGAAGACTTCCCGGCCACCCCCGTGATCCTTGCGGCAGACAGCACCGTATGTGAGGGGGATCCGCTTGTGCTTTACTCAACTACTGCAGCTTCAACCTACACCTGGGCAGGACCCAATGGCTTCACCTCCAACCTGCAATACCCTGCAGCTATTAATCCTGCAAGCCTTCTCAACGCAGGACAGTACACCCTGCAAGTTGCTTCCAGCGCCGGCTGTTTGTCTGGCTACGATACCATTGACATTGTTGTTAATCCTAAGCCACTTAAACCAACTGTATTCAGCAATTCCCCGGTTTGTGATTATGATACCCTCTTTGTAGGCACTCCGGATTCAGGCTACCTCTATCATACCCGTGTGTATGGTGCCTGGCCGGGTGGACCGCTGCTATGGACATCATTTAGTGACACCAATCAAATAGATACCGTTCCGGCTGCATTCTTCGGCAACAATACCACCCTGTATTGGACAATACAGCTGGAAGACACGGCTACAGGGTGTCTATCCGATATATCTGATCCGCATACTACCCTGATCCAGACCCGCCCGATTGCATTTGCTACCAATAATGGCCCCGTATGTGCCGGCGATGATGTGCAGCTCTTTGGCAATACCGTGCCCGGCACCCTCCCCGGTGCAATGTGGGAATGGTTTGATGACAATGATTCTCTTATCTCAACACTTCAGAACCCGATCATTACCGGCTTGGCCTCAGGAGATCACACTTTTGGCCTGCGTGTCACCTACAATGGATGTGTTTCTGACACCGTCTTTACTACGGCTACTTCAGACACCGTCCTGGGTGCGCCTCAGCTGGCGGACAGCATTACGGTTTGCGAGGGAGATCCCCTGGTATTGGGCACCCCTACCCTTGCGGATACTTACTTGTGGACAGGTCCCAATGGATTTACTTCCAACCTGCAGTACCCTGCAGCCCTTACCGCTACCTTGCTGGATACCGGCTATTTCAGCCTGCAAATCAGCATCAACGGATGTGGAAGCAACCTTGATTCGATTTATGTTACCGTGAATCCGAAACCTGCAAAACCGATACTCTTCAGCAATACTGATGTTTGTGTTGGGGACAGCCTACGGCTTCTGACTTCCCCGGTTTCTTATGACCAGTATGAGTACAACTTTGTCGTGGTATTCCCAAGTGGCAGCATTTATTATGGCGACACCACTAGCGACCAGGAATTCCTGGCACTGGTAACGGATTCAACAATCTTCCCGGCCAATGCCACGGCGACCTTTACTGTGACCGGTATCGACACCATTACAGGCTGTTCTTCCGATCCTTCAGACCCGGTAGTGGTGAACATCCATCCCATCCCTGTCGCTTTCCCCACCAATAGTGGACCGATTTGCGCCGGTGATGATGTGAGCCTCTATGGCAATACTGTGCCCGGAACCATCCCGGGAGCGATGTACCAGTGGTTTGATTCTACCTATACCCTGATTTCCACCAACCAGAACCCCGTCATCAGTGGCCTGGCTTCAGGCACCCACGATTTCTATCTCGTGGTGACTGCTTACAACTGTGAATCTGATACCGCACTGACAGAGGTTGTAGTAGGCAATATCCTGCCTGCCCCTCAATTGGTGGACAGCATCAGCGTATGCGAGGGAGAAGCCATTGTGCTTGGCACCCCGACGGTTGCTGACACTTACAACTGGAACGGACCGAATGGTTTCACCTCTAATCTGCAATATCCGGCAGCCATCACCGCCACCTTGCTCGACACGGGCTATTATACCCTCAGTGTCACCGTAGCCGGCTGTGGTTCAGAAATGGATTCCGTGTATGTGACGGTTTATCCGAAGCCTGCCACCCCGACCATTTTCTCCAACAATGCTGTTTGTCAGGATGACACCATTTATCTTGGCACCTATGCCAGTTGTGATGCTTATATCTTCAGTGGATATGGCTCCAGCACCGGAGGCGGACTCTTCTATCTCACCAGCCAGATAACAGACAGCATTCTGGCAGTTCCGGCAGATACCCTGCCCGGCTCGATCACCTACTGGTCGGTGATCTGTGTGGATAATACCACAGGGTGTCAGAGTGATCCATCTGCTTTGGCACAAGTTGAGGTACTCGGTAAGCCTGTCGCTTTCCCGACCAATAATGGCCCGGTATGCGAGGGCGATGATGTGACCTTGTTTGGGAATACCGTCCCCGGTACGCTTCCCGGAGCCTTGTATGAATGGTTTAATGACAGTGTCCCCAGGCAGTTGATCTCTACACAGCAGAATTATACTGTGGGCGGACTCCCTGTTGGAAATCATAATTTCTATCTGCTTGTAACCGTGGACGGATGTGCATCTGATACAGCCGTGACCGTGGCCGAGGTAACCGGGAACAATCCTCCGGTAATGACTCCGGACACCGCCATTTGTGAAGGAGAGCCCTTCAACTTATGGACCACCACCCTGGCCAGCAGTTATGAATGGATAGGTCCTAACGGCTTCTATTCAACATTACAGAATCCTCCAGGCTTCATCGTTACACCCCAATCCTCAGGCTATTACATTCTTAGGATTAGAAGTGCCGGCGTATGTGGTGTGGATACGATGACCCTGACGGTCAATCCAAAACCGGCGAAGCCTATGATCTATACCAATTCGCCAATTTGTGAGGGAGATAGCCTTAGAATCGGCACGGATGCCAGTTGTGAACACTATTTCTTCAGAGGTTACGGGGCCTACCCCAGTGGAAGCCTGATCTATGAATCCGGACCTACCACCGATAGCATCCGTAGTATTGCTACTGATAGTCTGCTCACCAACTTCACCACCTGGACCATTACCTGCATCAACTTCACCACAGGTTGTGAATCTGATCCCAGCGATCCGGTTCAGGTTGAAATTCTGAGCCGCCCGGTGGCCTTCCCCACCAACAACGGTCCGGTATGCTTTGGTGATCCTGTTGAACTATATGGCAACACTGTTCCGGGTACCATCCCTGGTGCTATGTACGAATGGTTTGATACTTCCGGTGTATTGGTCTCCACCCAGCAGAATCCTGTGATCCCCAATCTGGGACCGGGAAGCTATACATACGCATTGCTGGTTACCAAGGACTACTGTGTATCGGATACCGCCTTCACTACTTTCGTGGTGGACAGCATTCTTCCGGCTCCGGTAATGATGAATGATACCACAATTTGTGAAGGCGAGGATATCATCCTTTCCACTGCAACTGTGGCAGATACCTACTTCTGGAACGGCCCGAACGGCTTTACTTCCAATCTGCAGTATCCCAGCGTAATTACTCAGGCAACACCGCTGAATCAGGGATGGTACACCCTGCATTACATTAAGTCAGGATGTCCTTCCGATACGGATAGCGTATTTGTTACCGTCAATCCAAAACCGGCGAAACCGACAATGTTCACCAATAGTCCGGTTTGCGAAGGGGATTCTCTCCGTCTGGGAACATATGCCAGTTGTGGTCTCTATTATTTCCGCGGATATGGTTCTTCGCCCAGCGGCAACCTGATCTACGAATCCGGACTTACTCCGGATAGTATACGCAATATTGCTACCGATACCCTGCCCACCAGCTTTACTACCTGGACCATTACTTGCGTAGATTCTGCCACACTGTGTCAATCAGACCCCAGCGACCCGGTTCAGGTTGAAATCCTTGCCCGTCCCATCGCCTTCCCGACCAATAATGGTCCGATTTGCTATGGCGATCCGGTTGAACTATACGGCAATACCGTACCAGGTACTATCCCCGGTGCGATGTATGAATGGATAGATACTTCCGGCGTACTGGTTTCAACACAACAAAACCCAATCATCCATAACCTCGCACCCGGAACCTACACCTATGCTTTGCTGGTTACCAAAGACTATTGTGTCTCAGATACAGCCTTCACTACATTCGTGGTGGATAGCATCCTGCCTACACCGGCAATGATGAACGATACCGCCGTATGTGAAGAAGGAACCATCACCCTTTACACCACCACCATTGCAGATACCTATTTCTGGACAGGCCCCAATGGCTTCACCTCCAATTTGCAGTATCCTCCGGTGATCACGCCTGCTACCATCGATGATGAAGGTTGGTTCAAGCTGCACTATACCAAGAACGGCTGTCCTTCCGATACCGACAGTGTTTACGTTACCGTCAATCCTAAGCCCGCAAAACCGATTCTATCCACCAACAGTCCGATATGTGAAGGGGACACCCTTTATTTGGGAACAGATGCAAGCTGCGGTTTATACTTCTTCCGTGGATACGGCAGTGTGCCCAGTGGCAACCTGGTCTTTGAATCCGGACTTACCCCGGATAGCATCCGGGCTATTGCCACCGATACCCTGCCTACCAACTTCACGTATTGGACCGTCACTTGTATCGACAGCCTCACCGGATGTGCCTCCGATCCTTCGGATGTGCAAATGGTTGAGATCCTGGCCCGTCCTATCGCCTTCCCGACCAACAATGGTCCGATTTGCTATGGCGATCCGGTGGAACTTTACGGCAATACCGTACCGGGTACTATCCCTGGTGCAATGTATGAATGGTTCGATACCGCCGGCGTGCTTGTTTCCACGCAGCAGAATCCGATCATCTATAACCTTGGACCTGGAACCTATACCTATAGTCTCCTGGTGACCCAGGGCTTCTGTGTATCCGATACCGCCTACACTACCTTCGTTATCGACAGCATTCTTCCTGCGCCTGTTTTGATGCCGGATACCGCTGTCTGTGAAGAAGGTACTATCACCATATACACCAACACCATTGCAGATACCTATTTCTGGACAGGTCCCAACGGCTTCACCTCCAATCTGCAGTATCCTCCGGTGATCACTCCGGCCACAATCGATGATGAAGGATGGTATAAACTCCATTATACGAAGAGTGGATGCCCCTCTGACAGCGATAGCGTCTATGTGACGGTTAATCCCAAGCCTGTCAAACCCATCCTGGCTACCAACAGCCCTGTTTGTGAAGGAGATACCCTCTATCTGGGAACAGATGCTAGTTGCGGACTATACTACTTCCGCGGATACGGCAGTGTGCCCAGCGGTAACCTAATCTTCGAGTCTGGTCACACTCCGGACAGCATCAGGGCTATTGCCACCGATACGCTGCCTACCAACTTCACGTATTGGACAGTCACTTGTATCGACAGCCTCACCGGATGTGAATCCGATCCTTCAGATGTGCAGATGGTAGAGATACTGGCCCGCCCGGTGGCCTTCCCCACCAACAACGGCCCGGTTTGCCACGATGATCCCATCGAACTCTACGGAAACACTGTACCGGGTACTATCCCTGGCGCACTCTACCGCTGGTTCGATGAGAACGACTCACTGGTATCCACCCAGCAGAACCCTATCTTCTACGGACTTGCCTCAGGCACCTATACTTATAGCCTGCTCGTCACACAAGGCTTCTGTACTTCAGATACCGCATATACTACATTCACTATTATGCCGATCCTTCCTGCGCCGGCAATGCAAGCAGATTTTGCCGTATGTGAGGATGACCCGATTGTACTCACTACCTCTACCCTTGCAGATATTCACTTCTGGACAGGCCCCAACGGCTTTACATCGAATCTGCAGTATCCTGCAGCTATTCAACCCGCTACACAACTCAATGAAGGATGGTATAAGCTCCATTACAGCATCAATGGCTGTCCGTCGGATAGCGACAGCGTTTATGTCACTGTCAATCCCAAGCCGGCCAAGCCTGTGCTGTTCAGCAACAGCCCCGTCTGCGAAAGCGATACCATTTATATCGGAACCTATTCCTCTTGTGGTAACTACAACTTCCTGGGCTATGGAACCTATCCCAGCGGTAATCTGATCTTCCTCGACACCAACCTTACCGACAGTGTCCTGGTGATCAGCTCCACCCTGATGCCCACCAACTTCACCAACTGGACTGTGGTTTGCACCGATACCAATACCGGTTGCAGCTCCGATCCTTCGGATATTGAAGTACTGGAAGTATATGACCGTCCGGTGGCCTTCCCCACCAATAACGGCCCGGTTTGCCACGATGATCCCATCGAGCTCTATGGAAACACCGTGCCGGGTACCATCCCGAACGCGCTCTACCGCTGGTTCGATGAGAACGACTCATTGGTATCCACCCAGCAGAACCCCATCTTCTATGGACTGGCTTCAGGTACTTATACTTACAGCCTCCTGGTGACTCAGGGTTACTGTGTATCCGATACCGCCTACACCACCTTCACCATCGAGCCTATCCTGCCTTCGCCCATTATGATGCCGGATACCGCCGTATGTGAGGATGGCACCATTACCCTCTACACCAATACCATTGCCGATATCCACTTCTGGACAGGGCCCAATGGATTTACCTCCAACCTCCAGTATCCTCCGGTGATCACCCCGGCTACCCTGGATGACGAAGGATGGTACAAGCTCCATTACAGCATCAATGGTTGTCCTTCGGATAGCGACAGCGTTTATGTTACTGTCAATCCGAAGCCGGCCAAGCCTGTGCTGTTCAGCAACAGCCCCGTCTGCGAAAGCGATACCATTTATATCGGAACCTATTCCTCTTGTGGTAATTACAACTTCCTGGGCTATGGAACCTATCCCAGCGGTAATCTGATCTTCCTCGACACCAACCTTACCGACAGTGTCCTGGTGATCAGTTCCACCCTGATGCCCACCAACTTCACCAACTGGACTGTAGTTTGCACCGATACCAATACCGGTTGCAGCTCCGATCCTTCGAATATTGAAGTACTGGAAGTATATGACCGGCCGGTGGCCTTCCCCACCAATAACGGCCCGGTTTGCCACGATGATCCCATCGAGCTCTATGGAAACACAGTGCCGGGTACCATCCCGAACGCGCTCTACCGCTGGTTCGATGAGAACGACTCATTGGTATCCACCCAGCAGAACCCCATCTTCTACGGACTTGCTTCAGGTACGTATACCTACAGCCTGCTCGTAAGCCAGGGTTACTGTACTTCGGATACCGCCTACACCACCTTCACCATCGAGCCCATCCTGCCTTCGCCCATTATGATGCCGGATACCGCTGTTTGTGAAGATGGCACCATCACCCTTTACACCAATACCATTGCCGATATCCACTTCTGGACCGGGCCCAATGGATTTACCTCCAACCTCCAGTATCCTCCGGTGATCACCCCGGCTACCCTGGATGACGAAGGATGGTATAAGCTCCATTACAGCATCAATGGTTGTCCTTCGGATAGCGACAGCGTTTATGTTACTGTCAATCCGAAGCCGGCCAAGCCTGTGCTGTTCAGTAACAGCCCCGTCTGCGAAAGCGATACCATTTATATCGGAACCTATTCCTCTTGTGGTAATTACAACTTCCTGGGCTATGGAACCTATCCCAGCGGTAATCTGATCTTCCTCGACACCAACCTTACCGACAGTGTCCTGGTGATCAGTTCCACCCTGATGCCCACCAACTTCACCAACTGGACTGTAGTTTGCACCGATACCAATACCGGTTGCAGCTCCGATCCTTCGGATATTGAAGTAATGGAAGTATACTCCCGTCCGGTGGCCTTCCCCACCAATAACGGCCCGGTTTGCCACGATGATCCCATCGAGCTCTATGGAAACACAGTGCCGGGTACCATCCCGAACGCGCTCTACCGCTGGTTCGATGAGAATGACTCACTGGTATCCACCCAGCAGAACCCCATCTTCTATGGACTGGCTTCAGGTACTTATACTTACAGCCTCCTGGTGACTCAGGGTTACTGTGTATCCGATACCGCCTACACCACCTTCACCATCGAGCCTATCCTGCCTTCGCCCATTATGATGCCGGATACCGCCGTATGTGAGGATGGCACCATTACCCTCTACACCAATACCATTGCCGATATCCACTTCTGGACAGGGCCCAATGGATTTACCTCCAACCTCCAGTATCCGCCGGTGATCACCCCGGCCACCCTGGATGACGAAGGATGGTACAAGCTCCATTACAGCATCAATGGTTGTCCGTCGGATAGTGACAGCGTTTATGTCACCGTCAATCCGAAGCCGGCCAAGCCTGTGCTGTTCAGCAACAGCCCCGTCTGCGAAAGCGATACCATTTATATCGGAACCTATTCCTCTTGTGGTAACTACAACTTCCTGGGTTATGGAACTTATCCCAGCGGTAATCTGATCTTCCTCGACACCAACCTTACCGACAGTGTCCTGGTGATCAGTTCCACCCTGATGCCCACCAACTTCACCAACTGGACCGTGGTTTGCACCGACACCAATACCGGTTGCAGCTCTGATCCTTCGGATATTGAAGTACTGGAAGTATATGACCGTCCGGTGGCCTTCCCCACTAACAACGGCCCGGTTTGCCACGATGATCCCATCGAGCTTTACGGAAACACCGTTCCGGGTACTATCCCTGGCGCACTCTACCGCTGGTTCGATGAGAATGACTCCCTGGTATCCACCCAGCAGAACCCCATCTTCTACGGCCTTGCTTCAGGTACGTATACCTACAGCCTGCTCGTAAGCCAGGGTTACTGTACTTCGGATACCGCCTACACCACCTTCACCATCGAGCCTATCCTGCCTTCGCCCATTATGATGCCGGATACCGCTGTTTGTGAGGATGGCACCATCACCCTCTACACCAATACCATTGCCGATATCCACTTCTGGACCGGGCCCAATGGATTTACCTCCAACCTCCAGTATCCGCCGGTGATCACCCCGGCCACCCTGGATGACGAAGGATGGTATAAGCTCCATTACAGCATCAATGGTTGTCCGTCGGATAGCGACAGCGTCTTTGTCACCGTCAATCCGAAGCCGGCCAAGCCTGTGCTGTTCAGCAACAGCCCCGTCTGCGAAAGCGATACCATTTATATCGGAACCTATTCCTCTTGTGGTAATTACAACTTCCTGGGCTATGGAACTTACCCCAGCGGTAATCTGATCTTCCTCGACACCAACCTTACCGACAGTGTTCTGGTGATCAGTTCCACCCTGATGCCCACCAACTTCACCAACTGGACCGTGGTGTGCACCGATACCAATACCGGTTGCAGCTCTGATCCTTCGGATATTGAAGTACTGGAAGTATATGACCGTCCGGTGGCCTTCCCCACCAACAACGGACCGGTTTGCTACAATGACCCTGTAGAACTATATGGCAATACAGTGCCTGGCACTATCCCTGGTGCGATGTATCAGTGGTTCGACACCAGTGGTGTGATGGTTTCCACCCAGCAGAATCCCATCATTTACGGTTTGGCTCCGGGCACCTACACCTACAGCATACTGGTTACCCAGGGATACTGTGTAAGTGATACCGCTTATACCACCTTTACTGTGGACAGCATTTTGCCTGCCCCGATAATGCAGGCCGACTTTGCGGTATGCGAAGACGATCCGATTGTACTGACCACAAGCACCCTGGCTGATGTTCATTACTGGACCGGCCCGAACGGATTCACTTCCAACCTGCAGTTCCCGCTTGCCATTCAACCTGCCACGCAGTTGAACGAAGGCTGGTACAAGCTGCATTACACCAAGGGAGGTTGTCCTTCGGACAGTGACAGCGTGTATGTCACCGTCAATCCGAAGCCGGCCAAGCCTGTGCTGTTCAGCAACAGCCCCGTCTGCGAAAGCGATACCATTTATATCGGAACCTATTCCTCTTGTGGTAATTACAACTTCCTGGGTTATGGAACCTATCCCAGCGGTAATCTGATCTTCCTCGACACCAATCTTACCGACAGTGTCCTGGTGATCAGTTCCACCCTGATGCCCACCAACTTCACCAACTGGGCCGTGGTGTGCACCGATACCAATACCGGTTGCAGCTCCGATCCTTCGGATATTGAAGTACTGGAAGTGTATGACCGTCCGGTGGCCTTCCCCACCAACAATGGTCCGGTATGTTTCGGAGATCCGGTGGAGCTTTATGGAAACACCAATCCAGGCACCTTGCCTGGAGCACTCTACCAGTGGTTTGATACCAGTGGGGTATTGGTTTCCACGCAGCAGAACCCGATTATCTACAATCTGAGTCCTGGAACCTATACTTACAGCTTCCTGGTAACCATTGGGTATTGTGTATCAGATACCGCCACTACCACCTTCGTGGTTGACAGTATCCTTCCGGCTCCGGGAATGCAGGCTGATTTCTCTGTTTGTGCAGATGATGACATCGTCCTGTTCACCACAACCAATGCCGATAATTATTACTGGACAGGGCCCAACGGCTTCACTTCCGGTTTGAAGAATCCTTTGGCTATTACCAATGCTTCTTATCTGAACGAAGGTTGGTACAGGCTGCATTATGATAAGGGTGGTTGTCCTTCGGATACAGATAGTGTTTATGTTACTGTCCATCCGAAACCAGCCAAGCCCGTTCTTTATACCAATAGTCCGGTATGTGAATCCGACACCCTCTTTGTGGGCACCACATCGTCCTGCGGATTGTACACCTTTGAGGCTTATGGCGCTGTACCTTCAGGCACCCTGATCTATTCCGTTACCAATGTGACGGATAGTATTATTGCTATTCCGACCAATCTGCTTACTACCAACATCACACATTGGAGGCTTATCTGCACCGATACCGTTACAGGTTGCAGTTCAGATCCGAGTGAGCTTGAAATGGTTGAGATTTACACCCGCCCGGTTGCCTTCCCAACCAGCAACAGTCCGGTTTGCTCTGGCGATCCGGTAATGCTTTACGGCAATACCAGTCCGGGAACCTTGCCTGGTGCGATGTATCAGTGGTATGATTCAAGCTACAATTTGGTCGCCACTGCTCAGAACCCAATATTCTACAATGTACCTGATGGTATACACACCTGGCATCTGGTGGTGACCCTTGGTTTCTGCCAGTCAGATACGGCTTCTGTCACTGTCGTGGTTGCACCCAAGCTTCCTGCCCCTGTGCTGCCTGCCAACTTCAGTGTATGTGAGGACAGTCCGATCCTGCTTTCAACCACTACCACTGCCACACAGTACCAGTGGTCAGGACCTAACGGATTCTTCAGCACCTTACAGAATCCCCCGGCTATTCTGAATGCATCCAACCTGAACGAAGGATGGTATGTATTGAAATACTGGAACAGTCAGGGATGTGAGTCAGAGCCGGATTCCGTCTATGTCACAGTTCACTTCCTGCCGCCCACACCGACCATCGTTTCCAATTCACCCATTTGTGATAATGAGAACCTGGTCCTGACAACTTCAGTCAGTTGCGGTGAGTATCTGTGGATTGGACCGGCCGGATCCTCCTTTGCCACCCTTACCAACCCGCATCTGACCACCACAACCAATTACACCAGTATACCTCCTACCGATACAGCCTATATGGCCGGTCAGTGGAGTGTAATCTGCGTAGACACAGTCACAGGCTGTCAGAGTATGGCCAGCAATCCGGTCACAGTAGTGATCAATCCTAAACCTTTGGCCTTCCCGACATCCAACTCACCAGTATGTTCCGGACACGCTGTTGAACTATACGGAAACACGATTCCTGGTACCATACCGGGAGCGATGTGGGAATGGTATGACGAGAGTTCGCCCAAGCAACTGGTATCTACCAATCAGAATCCTGTACTCAGCGGCCTGGCGAATGGTTTCCACACTTTCTATTTGGTGGTTACTGCCAATGGCTGTGTTTCTGACACGATGCCTGTGATGGTTGAAGTGGCACCCAGTCTGCCTCAGCCTGTCCTTCCGCCTAACTTCAGTGTATGTGAAGGCACCCCCATCCTGCTCTCCACCACCACGGCTGCTGCCTGGTATCTGTGGTCAGGACCGAACGGATTCAGCAGCAATCTGCAGAATCCTCCGGCTATCCTGAGCGCTACCAACCTGAATGAAGGATGGTATGTATTGCAGTATGGCGACATCAATGGATGTCTGTCTACGGCAGACTCCGTTTATGTCACGGTGAACTTCAAACCCCAGACACCAACTATTATGTCGAACAGCCCCATCTGCGACAATGAAAATCTGCAGTTGAGCACCTCGGCGGTATGTGGGGAATATCTCTGGATTGGGCCGGCTGGTTCATCCTATACTACCCTGACCAATCCTTACCTGACTACCACAAACAACTTCACCAGCATTCCGCCGACTGACACTGCCTACCTGGCAGGCCAGTGGAGTGTGATATGCATTGATACGGTAACAGGTTGCCAGAGCGATCTCTCTGCGCCGGTAACGGTAGTGATCAATCCTGTTCCCCAGGCCTTCCCGACCAATAATGGTCCGGTATGTCCGGGAGACGATATTGAACTCTATGGTAACACCATCCCCGGGACCTTACCCGGATCAATGTGGGAGTGGTATGATGACAGCTCGCCCAAGCAGCTGGTATCAACCAACCAGAATCCGATTTTCAGTGGCAAGCCGGCAGGCATTTACACGTATTACCTTGTGGTAACTGTTAATGGTTGTACTTCAGACACCGTACCTACTACGGTTGAGGTACTTGACCTCCTGCCAGCTCCGGTTCTGCCGGCCAACTTTGCAGTATGTGAGGGAGAAGCCATTGTGCTTTCCACCACAAGCAATGCGGGTGCTTATTTCTGGACCGGACCCAATGGATACAGTTCATCACTGCAGCAGCCTCCGGCTATCTTCCCTGCAATGGCTATCCACGAAGGCTGGTATAAACTGACCATCAGTATTGGAGGTTGTGCTTCTGCTGCTGACTCTGTCTATGTAACGGTACATCCAAGACCTGCGCAACCGGTACTCAGCACCAATGCACCTGTCTGCTTCGGGGAAGACCTGACCTTATCCACCACCGCCCTGAGCGGAGGGTATCGCTGGCTTGCTCCGGATGGATCCGATACGGTTACCTCTACCCCTTCCATCACGGTAGGCACGAGCAGTGCATTCTATCAGGATGGTTTGTGGCAGGTGATCAGCATTAATTACCTGACGGGATGCGAGAGTGTCCCATCCTTCCCGGTAAATGCTATTATCAAGGATGTTCCTGTGGCCATCGCCCAGAACAATGGACCGGTTTGTTCCGGATTTGACATTCAGCTCTTTGGAAATACCATTCCAGGCACCTTGCCGGGTGCAATGTACACCTGGTACAGTGATGCCAGTCTGAGCAATGTCATTTCAACCTTACAAAATCCCGTGATTTCAGGCCTCGCCGATGGATCACACACCTTCTATCTGGTTGTGACTGTCAATGGTTGTGAATCACTGCCTGTGGCCACCACGGCTATTGTGAACCCTGTTCTGGCTCCGCCGCAAATGCCGGCAAGCTTTGCGGTTTGTGAAGGAGATGCCATTGTATTGGGAACCCCCACCTGGGCAGACACTTATGCCTGGATCGGGCCCAACGGCTTTACTTCCAGCCTGCAAAATCCTGCGGCTATACTGAATTCCACGGTGCTCCACCAGGGTTGGTACTACCTCTCTGTCAGCATCAATGGTTGCGGATCGGCGACGGATTCTGTCTTTGTTACCGTCAATGCCAAGCCTGCCACACCGCTTATTGTCAGCAACGGACCTATCTGCGACGGGGAAGACCTGATCCTCTCCACAACAGCGTCCTGTGGTGAATACCGCTGGATCGCACCAGATGGATCTACCTACACCGGTATTGGGTCAAGCCTGAGCATCCCTGCAGGAGATCCTATGTATCAGGATGGTTTGTGGAGCGTAATCTGCATTAATCCTGCAACTGCCTGTGAAAGTGATCCTGCAACAGCAATCAATGTGGTCATTAATCCTGTTCCGCTGGCTATTGCTCAGAACAGCAGTCCGGTATGTTCTGGAGATGATGTACAACTCTTTGCGAACACCATTCCGGGCACCCTGTCGGGAGCGATGTACACCTGGTACAGCGATGCCACCCTGCTGAATGTGATCAGTACGCTACAGAATCCTTTCATCACCGGTCTTGCAGACGGAACACATAACTTCTACCTGGTGGTTACCGTGGATGGATGCGAATCCCTGCCGGTACTGACTACGGTGGTAGTAGCGCCTGTGCTGCCTGCTCCGCAGATGCAGCCCGACTTTGCCGTATGTGAAGAAGATGCCATCGTTCTTTCCACCCCGACTGTTGCCAATACCTACAGTTGGACCGGACCTAACGGCTTCGTTTCTAACCTGCAGCATCCGGCCGCCATTCTCAATGCCAGCAGTCTGAATGAAGGCTGGTATGTATTGGAGGTAGGAAACAACGGTTGTGGCTCAGCCGCCGACTCAGTATATGTTACGGTAAATGCAAAACCCGCTGCACCCATTCTGGTCACCAGTGCGCCCATCTGTGAGGGAGAAGATCTTATTCTCTCTACTACATCATCTTGCGGTGAATACCGCTGGATTGCGCCGGATGGATCCACGATGACTACGACTGCCTCTGCCCTCCTTATCCCGGACAACAGTCCTTTCTATCAGGATGGTCTCTGGAGTGTGGTATGTATTGATACGCTTACTGGATGTGAAAGCGATGCTTCACTGCCAGTTGATGTGGTAATCAAGCCTGTGCCCCTTGCCTTTGCGCAGAATAACGGACCGGTTTGTACCGGCGATGATGTGCAGTTGCTGGGTAACACCATCCCGGGCACCCTGCCTGGAGCGATGTACACCTGGTACAGTGATCCGATGCTTACCAACATCGTATCAACCCTTGCCAATCCTGTCATCAGCGGCTTGCCTGTTGGAGCACACAGTTTCTACCTCGTAGTCACTGTGGATGGATGCGAATCACTGCCTGTGATCACCACAGCCATCGTTTCTCCGGTATTGCCTGCACCGCAGATGCAGCCCGACTTTGCAGTATGTGAAGGAGATGCTATTGTATTAAGTACACCAACTGCAGCTTCCTTCTATGACTGGACCGGACCGAACGGCTTCACTTCCAATCTGCAGCATCCGCCTGCCATCCTGAATGCCACTGCCCTGAATGAAGGCTGGTATGTGTTGAGCATTGGTGTAAATGGATGCGGATCGGCAGAAGACTCCGTCTATGTCACAGTGAATCCTAAACCTGCTATGCCGGTACTGGTAAACAATGGGCCGATTTGTGATGGAGAAGACCTCATCCTTTCCACTACGGCCATTTCTGGTGAATACCGCTGGATTGCACCGGATGGATCTACGGCAACCACCCTCACAGCCAACCTCAGCATTGCTTCCGGCAATAGCCTCTACCAGGATGGCTTATGGCAAGTCGTCTGCATTGATCCTGCTACAGGATGTGAAAGCGATGCATCACTGCCGGTGAATGCCGTGATCTATCCCGTACCTGTAGCCATTGCACAGAACAACGGACCGGTTTGCTCCGGAGACGATGTTCAACTCTTTGGAAATACGGTTCCTGGAACGCTCCCTGGTGCACTCTACACCTGGTACAGTGATTCAACGCTAAGCAATGTGGTCAGCACTCTGCCCAACCCCACCATTACAGGATTGGCAGACGGCACGCATCATTTCTACCTGGTTGTGACCGTCAACGGATGTGAATCCTTGCCGGCGATGACTACGGTGATCGTGTCCCCCATACTGCCTGCGCCGTTGATGCAGCCTGATTTTGCTGTTTGTGAGGATGACGCCATTGTGCTGACCACTCCAACTGTGGCAAGCACATACAACTGGACAGGCCCCAACGGCTTCACTTCGAACCTGCAGCATCCGACAGCCATCCAGAATGCCAGCATTCTGAATCAGGGATGGTACGTCCTGAGCGTAGGTGTCAATGGATGCGGTTCAGCCGAAGACTCAGTCTATGTTACAGTGAATCCCAAGCCAGCAATTCCGGTACTGGTGAACAATGGTCCGATATGCGATGGAGAAGATCTGATTCTTTCCACCACGGCTTCCAGTGGTGCATACCGCTGGATTGCACCAGATGGATCAAGCGCCACCACAAATAGCGCGACTTTGGTCATTGCCTCAGGCAACAGCCTGTATCAGGATGGTCTCTGGCAATTGGTTTGCATTGACACCGCCACCGCTTGCGAAAGCGATCCTTCTGCAGCTGTAAATGCGGTCATCTATCCTGTTCCTGTGGCCATTGCCCAGAACAACGGACCGGTTTGCTCGGGTGATGATGTTCAACTCTTAGGAAACACCATTCCCGGCACCCTTCCAGGCGTCCTTTATACCTGGTACAGCGACTCATTGCTCACCAATGTGGTCAGCACTTTGCCGAACCCTGTCATCACCGGCCTGCCCGATGGAACACATCATTTCTATCTTGTTGTAACTGTCAATGGATGTGAATCCCTGCCTGCTATGACTACAGTGATCGTGTCCCCCATTCTGCCTCCGCCGCAGATGCAGCCCGACTTTGCAGTGTGTGAAGACGATGCCATTGTACTGTTCTCCCTGACTGCTGCAGATACCTATCTGTGGACAGGACCGAATGGCTTCACTTCGACCCTGCAATATCCGCCAGCCATCCAGAATGCCACTGCATTGAATGAAGGGTATTATGTCCTTCGTGTAGGGATTAACGGTTGCGGATCAGCAGAGGATTCTGTCTATGTGACCGTCAATCCTAAACCCGCAGTACCGGTGATCGTGTCCAACGCGCCCATCTGTGAGGGAGAAGACCTGATCCTCTCCACCACAGCAGTTTCCGACGCGTATATCTGGACAGCACCGGATGGCAGTACCATCACAACCCTGGCCCCTGTCCTCACGCTGGATGTTGCCCACTCCCTCTATCAGGATGGTCTGTGGACTGTCCAGAGCTTAGATACAGCCACTGCTTGTGTCAGCGATCCGGCTTCAGCGATTAATGTGGTGATCTATCCCGTACCCGTAGCCGTTCCTTCCAATAATGGTCCGGTTTGCGCATACGATCCGGCACAGCTCTTTGGCAATACCTTACCAGGAACCCTGCCCGGAGCACTATACGCCTGGTACAGTGATTCAAGTATGACAAATCTGGTATCCACCCAGCAAGATCCTGTGATTACTGGATTGAACCCGGGAATGCATACCTATTATCTTGTCGTTACCGTCAATGGATGTGCGTCCATCCCTGTTGCCACCGATCTGAGCGTGCTTATGGTGCCGGCTGCTCCTGCAATGCAGACTGATTTCGCTGTATGTGAGGATGATGCCATTGTTGTAAGTACCTCTACCCTGGCTGACCAGTATTTCTGGACAGGTCCCAATGGATTTACCTCCAGCTTACAGCATCCGGCTGCCATTCTGAATGCCAGCATCCTGGATGAAGGATGGTATGTCCTCCAGGTGGCTGTAAACGGGTGTATTTCAGATGCAGACTCTGTGTATGTGACGGTGAATCCGAAGCCTTTACTGCCTGTACTTTCTGGTAACAGCCCCATTTGCGAGGGAGAAGACCTGATCTTCACCACTACGGCCGTGAGCGACAACTACCGTTGGATTGCACCCGATGGAAGTCAGGTGACCACTGCTGTCAGCCAGCTGGTGATTGCCTACGGCGCCCCCTTGTATCAGGATGGAAACTGGACACTGGTCAGCATCGATACCAATACAGGATGTGAAAGCAATATCTCTGTACCATACACCGCCATCATTAATCCTGTGCCCATTGCCATTGCTGGTAACAACGGCCCTGTATGCAGCGGAAGTCCCGTACAATTATTTGCCAGCAGCATTACGAATTGCGCCAACTGCGCTACCTATACCTGGTATGCAGGTGATCCTAATGCAGGAGGCGTTTTGGTTTCTGCCCTGCAGAATCCTTTGATTGCCGGTCTGCCCGATGGCCTCCACGACTTCTACCTCATTGTCGTTGCCGATGGTTGTGAATCTATTCCGGTGGTCACCACCGTCGAAGTATCAACCATACTTCCGGCACCGATAATGCCTGCAGATTTCGCTGTATGTGCGGATGATTACATCCAGTTGGGAACTCCCACCATCGCCGATCAGTATTTCTGGAATGGTCCTGCCGGATTCAACTCCAACCTCCAGAATCCTGCACTGATTACGAATGTAGGTGCGGCCAATGAGGGTTATTATACCCTGTACACAATGACGAATGGCTGTATTTCATTGACAGATTCCGTGTACGTCACTGTAAATACCAAACCCTTCACTCCGGTTATTATAAGCAATACACCTATCTGTGAGGGCGAAGACCTGATTCTGTCCACTACCTCCAGCTGTGGAAACTACCGCTGGATCGCACCGGATGGATCGGTTTTCGTCACTACAAGCAATTATCTGACGCTGAGTGCCAATGATGTACTCTATCAGGATGGTCTGTGGAGTGTGGTTTGCATCGATACCCTGACCGCTTGTGAAAGCTATGCTGCTCCGGCAGTGACGGCGATCATCAATCCTGTTCCTGTTGCCATTGCACAGAACAGTGGCCCGGTTTGCAGTGGATTTGATGTTCAGCTCTTTGCCAATACCATTCCCGGGCTTCTGCCTGGTGCATTGTACACCTGGTACGATGATGCTGCGCTGACAAATGTGATCAGCACACAGCAGGATCCCGTTATTACCGGCCTGGCAGATGGCGCACACACCTTCTACCTTGTCGTTACAGTGAACAACTGTGCCTCGCTGCCGGTGAGTACCACCGCTATCGTATCCCCCATCCTGCCCGCTCCACAGATGCAGGCGGATTTTGCTGTGTGTGAGGATGAACTGATCACCCTCAGCACTGCCACCGTAGCCGACAGCTATCAGTGGTATGGACCGAACGGCTTTACCTCTGCCTTGCAGCATCCGGCCGTCATTGGACCTGCCACCCAGGCGCACGAAGGATGGTATGTATTGTCTGTCACCATCAACGGTTGTGGTTCGGCTACCGATTCAGTTTATGTAACGGTGAATCCGAAACCAGCCACTCCGGTATTGGTCAGCAACGGGCCTATCTGTGAAGGGGAGAACCTGATCCTTTCAACTACAGCGATCAGCGGAAACTATCGTTGGATTGCACCGGATGGATCCACTGCCCTCACGGCACAGGCCAGCCTGAGCATTGCCCTGGGTGATGCGCTATACCAGGACGGCATCTGGACCCTGGTATGCATCGACACGAATACGATGTGTGAAAGTGATCCTTCTGCCGGTGTGAATGTGGTAATCAATCCTGTACCGGTAGCCATTGCGAACAACAGCGGGCCGGTATGCAGCGGATTTGACATCCAACTCTTTGCCAATACCATACCGGGCACCTTGCCGGGCGTATTGTACACCTGGTATAGCGATGCCGCTTTGACCAATGTGGTATCCACCAATCCTAATCCTGTCATCTCCGGATTGGCAGATGGTTCACACAACTTCTATCTGGTGGTCACTGTGGATGGCTGCGAAAGCCTTCCTGTAATGACGACCGCTGTCGTGAACAGCATTCTGCCTCCGCCTCAGATGCAAGCAGATTTCGCAGTATGCGAAGACGAAGCCATTGTCCTGACAACCTATACGGCAGCCAGCACCTATCATTGGACTGGTCCGAACGGCTTCGTCTCCAACCTGCAAAATCCGCCGGCGATCAATACTGCAAGCGCACTGAATGAAGGTTACTACGTATTGAATGTAACCATCAATGGCTGCGGTTCCGCTTCTGATTCGGTGTATGTCACCGTCAATCCCAAACCTGCACTACCGGTTCTCACTACCAACTCACCCATCTGTGATGGGGAACTCCTGGTACTGTCAACCACTGCCGTAGCAGGTAATTATCTGTGGATTGCGCCAGACGGCAGCTCAATAACCACTGCCACCGACATCCTCGCCATCGCTGCAGGAGATCCCTTCTACCAGGACGGCAACTGGAATCTGATTACCATAGATACCAATACGTCCTGCCAGAGTGACATCTCTGCTGCTTCAATGGTAGAAATCAGGCCCATTCCGCTTGCCCTGGCTTCGAATGGCGGTACTGTATGCTATGCCGGAAACGTCCAGCTCTATGGAGATGCAACGCCTTCCTGCAACAACTGTACTTCATTCGCCTGGTACGATGACAATCCGCTGACAGGCGGTAGTCTGATCTCTATCCAGCAGAATCCTGTATTGATGGGTGTGCCCAGTGGCACCTATACTTATTGGCTGGTGGCTACCGTAGACGGATGTCCTTCACCGCCGGCATCGACGACGGTAACGGTACTTCCGCTTCTGCCTGCCCCTGCACTTCCGGCCGACTTCGCCGTATGTGAAGGAGATGTGATTCAATTGGGCACATCTACCCCGGCTGATGAGTACCTGTGGACCGGGCCGAACGGATTCAGTTCGTCCCTGCAAAATCCACCGGTGATCAGCGCCGCAACCCAATCGGACGAAGGATACTATGTCCTGCGCTATCGGATCAACGGATGCCTGAGTGCGGCTGACAGTGTTTATGTTACTGTACAACCCATTCCTGCACAGCCTGTCCTGACCACCAACAGCCCGATTTGCTCAGGGGAAGACCTGATCCTGAGTACCACTGCCGGTTGTGGGAACTATGTATGGACGGCCCCGGATGGTTCGTTCACGACCACGACCTCAGCAGTTCTTACACTCTCCGCTTCCGACCCGATGTATCAGGATGGAAGCTGGACTGTAACCTGCATTGATACGGTGGCTGGATGCGTGAGCCCGGTAAGTGTTCCGGTGAATGTGACCATCTTCGCTGTGCCGCTGGGTATCGCTTCCAACAATGGCGATGTTTGCCAGGGTATTCCGGTACAACTCACCGGAAACTCCGTACCGGGCACCTTGCCTGGAACGATGTACACCTGGTACAGCGACAGCGCCTTGAGCATCCTGGCCAGTTCACAGCAGAATCCGGTGCTGTACGGACTGAATCCAGGCACCTATACCTATTGGCTTGTCATCACTGTAAACGGATGTACTTCCATTCCTGTAAGCACCACCTTTACTGTGAAACCGATTCCGCCTGCTCCGCAGCCATCCTCCAACAGCCCTGTTTGTGAAGGGGATGACATTATGCTGATGGCCAACACGGTAGCCGATAATTATCTGTGGACTGGACCTGCCGGCTTTATGTCATCGGCACAAAACCCGGTGATCGCCAATGCAGGTGCTATCAATGGAGGATTCTACCAGCTCATCGTGACACAGAACGGATGTTCTTCTGCACCGACCAACATCAAGGTGGACATTCTGCCCAAGCCGGCAACTCCGGTGATCGCAGCCAATGGACCGCTTTGTGAAGGGGATATGCTCATTCTGAGTACGACCACCTACTCTGGTCAAAGTGTCAGCTACATCTGGACCGGACCGAATGGGTTCAGTGACACTACGCAGGTTGCCAGCACGAGCATCCCGAATACCACCACGGCCAACGCTGGAGCCTATGATGTGGTAGCCGTAGTGAATGGCTGCCCATCCCTGCCTTCGGCACCGGTACAGGTAACAGTGCTCAGCACACCGCTTGCACCGATGCCCGTAGCGGTATTCAGTGACTCCAACAATTGCACAGGAGGCACCCTGACCCTCAGTGCCACAGGAGATTCCTCTCATACTTACAGTTGGACAGGCCCCAACGGCTTTGCTGCCAACGGGCAAACGGTGAGCATTACCAATGCGGGTACCCAATACAATGGGACCTATGTGGTAGTGGTCAACAATGGAAATTGTACTACCAGCGGTTCGGTGACATACAACGACATCAATGCGCTGCCATCTACTCCTTCCATCTCCGCACCTTCTGTGCTTTGTGAGGGAGACCTGCTGCAAGTCATTACCGCTCCCTACAGCGGGTATAATGCCATATATCACTGGTACACACCTAACGGAATCGTCAGCGATACCATCCCGTCGCTCACGATCTTCCCGGCTTCTGTTTCCGATGAAGGATTCTACAGTCTGGTAGTTGAAGTGGACGGATGCTTGTCGCTGAGTTCAGGACAGGTTTATGTTGAAGTGGATGCAATGCCTATTCCGCCCAACCCGACCTTCACCTACTCCGACTCCAACTTCTGTGCTGGTGGTATCCTGACCTTGATTGCCAGTGGTGACAGCAACCACATTTACTTGTGGACAGGACCCAATGGCTTCTCTGCTGCCGGACAGGTGGTACAGATACTGAATGCCGGAGTTTCGGCCAATGGTACCTATTCTGTGACTGTCATCAATGGCAATTGTAGCAGAACCGGTTCGGTTACGATTAACAGCATCGTACCGAATCCTGCCACGCCGGTAATCACCGGTTCACCTCCGCTTTGCGAGGGCGACCTCCTATTGCTGAGTACTACTGCTTATAGTGGTGCAATGGTGAACTACCATTGGAATACACCGACAGGACTGGTGATCACCGCCACATCCTCGCTGATTATTCCTTCTGTAAGTGTGGCAGATGCAGGTGCATACAGTGTAATGGTTCAGGTAGATGGTTGTTTCTCACAGCCTTCGGCCAGCACCATCGTCACCGTCATCCCAACTCCTCCGGCTCCGGCGATCAATGCCAACGATTCGGTATTCTGTCAGGGTGACGTACTGACCTTGAGTACGCCGACCATTGCTTCGCATTACTTCTGGACAGGCCCCAATGGTTTTGCCAGCACACAGCAGCAACCTCCGGCCATCGGGCCGCTGACACCGCTGCACAGTGGCACCTACAGCTTGTTCATTACCTCCAGCGGATGTCCTTCACCCAGCAGCAACATCAGTATAGTGGTCAACCCTGCACCGCCAACGCCGATCATCACCAGCAATGGCCCTGTATGCATTGGAGACCCCATCGTACTGAGTACTACTGCAAACTGTGGAGAATATATCTGGACAGCCCCCAATGGTTTGCTTGCAACGACCACAAGCTCTCCGCTCACCATCAGCCAGGGCAGTGCCCTTTACCAGGCTGGACAGTGGAGTGTGATCTGCGTGGATCCGTTAACATCCTGTCAGTCTCTGCCTTCTATCCCTGTCAATGTCAGCCTGGTTCCGGTACCGGTATCCTTGCCAACGAATACAGGGCCGGTATGTCAGGGAGATCCTGTAACACTGCAAGGCAATTATGTGCCGAATGCGGTTTATTACTGGTTCGACAATAATGCCGGAAGTCCGGGAACCCTGATCTCTACCAACCAGAATCACACGATCAACAACCTGGCAGCGGGTACGCATATCTTCTACCTTGCCGTTGTCACCGGTTGTTCTTCTGATACGATTCCGACCACAGTAACGGTGAATCCTCCGCCGCCTGCACCATTGCCAACATACAATGGTCCGGTGTGTACCGGGAATACCATCCAGTTGTTTGCCAATACCACGGCGGATAGTTACTTCTGGACAGGCCCCAACGGTTTCACTTCTACCCTGGCGAATCCTTCTATCAGCAACGCATCCACCTGGCACGCCGGCTTCTATTACCTGACGGTGACGGTCAATGGATGCACCAGTCCGACACCGGGTAGTGTTCAAGTGGATGTGATCAACACCAACATCACTCCCATCATCTCGGGCAACAGCCCCTTGTGTGAAGGCGATATGTTGATGCTGACCTCGACCACCATTGGCGGATCCCTGGGTGCACAGTATATCTGGTTCGGCCCGAACGGACTGACAGATACCACCAACCTGCCCACCTATATTATTCCGCAGGTAAGTACGCTGAACTCTGGTCTCTACTATGTGATGGCCTCGGTGAATGGATGCACCACGCAACCCAGCACTCCGGTTTACATTACCGTTAAGCCGAGACCGGCGCAGCCAACTATCTTTGCCAACACACCGGTATGTGAAGATGACGATCTTGTCCTCTACACCACAACCAATGCGGATGAATATCACTGGAGCGGTCCGAATGGCTTCAGCTCAGGCTTGAAGTATCCTCCGGCCCTCACAGGGGTGACTCCGCTGAATACGGGGACCTACACCTTATACACTACCGTGAACGGCTGTAACTCATACGACACAAGCATTTATGTTGTCGTTGAGCCTAAGCCGCTAACCCCGCTTATCTTTAGCAATAGCCCGGTATGTGATCAGGATACGCTGAGGTTGTGGGCTACCGGCCAGGGTGACGCCTGGTTGTGGACCCTGCCCAGCGGCTTCACCGTCACCACCACAAACAGTATGCTGGAGATTGTACCAGCCGCTGCCAGTGATGCAGGCACCTATAAGGTTCAGATGATCATCGGAAGCTGTACCTCTGATGTGTCCTTGCCAGAGACAGTTGACATCCTGGTGATTCCTCCGGATATTGCTTATGCCGGAGAAGACCAGATCGTTTGTGCAGGGAACTCCCCCGTAGTGGTTTCAGGTAATGTGACCAACCTGGAAGGGATGTGGACGACCAACAGCAATGCTGTAATTGTGAGTCCGACTTCCCCCACGACTATTGTAACCAACCTCATCCCGGGCCAGAGCTATGAGCTTTACTGGACCCTATCCAACCCGGCCTGCGGAGGTTACTCTACTGACACCTTAGTACTGACGGTGGCAATGTACCCGATTGCCGGCACAGACACGATTGAACTTCAGGAAAATGAGCCTGTGACCTTTGCCAATATCCTGCATAATGATTCCACGTATGGATGGGATATCACCACAGCCATTACCTTCGAGCCCACCCGCGGTTCGGCAGACCTGAATATCGATCATACCCTGAACTATTATCCGAGACTTGATTACTTCGGCAGAGACTCCCTGATCTACAGGGTATGCCTGGATGTCTGTCCGGATATGTGCGACGATGCCAAGGTGTATTTTGAAATTTCACCCTACATCTGGATCCCGGATATTATCACCCCTGACGGAGATGGAGTCAATGATGCCTTCACCATTGTAGGTATCCATAACTACCCCGACAACGAGGTGTATATTTACAACCGATGGGGTCAGGAGGTCTTCCATACTATCGATTACCAGAATGACTGGTATGGTACCTTCAAAAACCAGGAACTGCCCGATGGTACGTATTACTACGTCTTCCTCGACAGATCGAACGGTAAACTGATCCAGAAAGGCTATATCACCATTCACCGCTAAACCACCGGAGCTATGAAAACTAAAAAATCCTATACAATGAAGAATATCGTTGTCGTCCTTTTGATCCTGCTCGCCTGCGCACCTATGCAGGCGCAGCAGGACGAGATGTACACCCAGTACTTCTATAACAAGCTGGTCCTCAACCCGGCCTATGCCGGTTCGCGCGATGCCATCAGTGCCACCGCTTTTTACAGAACGCAATGGGTAGGATTCGACGGGGCACCCAAAACCCAGTCTATCAGCATTCACGCTCCGGTTTTTTCGGAAAACATCGGGCTTGGACTATCCCTAATTAACGACAAGATCGGCATCACCGACAATATGACGATCAACGGGGCCTACGCCTTCCGCATCAACTTCGATAAAGGAAGGCTGGCCCTGGGGATCAATGCACAGTTGAAGCGGCTCTTTATGGATTGGAAATCATCCAACCCCCTGGAGCAGATCGACAATGTGATTCCCTATGCCAATACCACAACATTACTGCCCAACTTTGGTGCCGGGGTTTATTATGACACGGATGAGTTCTATGTCGGCCTGAGTGTGCCTCACCTGATAGAGAATAAGATCCAGTTTAACGGCGCCAGCACTGAAGTGGAAAACCGGGCCAGGCAACGAAGGCATTTCTTCGGGATGGCCGGGGTGATTATGCCGGTAGCCGATGACGTGGAATTTCAACCCTCTCTCCTGGTGAAGTATGTGTCCAACGCCCCGGTGGGCGTCGATGTGAATGCCAGTTTCATTTTCTATGAATCGCTTCTGGCAGGCATCACTTACCGGGATGGGGATTCATTTGATATGATCATCCAGCTGTTTTTGAAAAACAACCTCCGTATCGGGTATGCCCACGACTTCAACACCAGCAAAATGACAGAGTACCACAATGGCACTCACGAGATTATGCTTGGCATTGACTTCGGGCGCAGAATGAAGGGGGTAGATAATCCAAGGTATTTTTAATCCAAAAACCGGTTCAAACCAGAAAAACACAAGGCAATGAAAAACACATTCAAAAACCTTCTTGCCACCTCGATAATGCTTCTGGCAATAACCGGGGTATTTGCACAGCCCAGTTCTGCTGATAAAGCATACAGGCATTATGAATACCAGGCTGCCATTGAAGAATATACGGATTTGGTTAAGAAGAACCCCAACGATGGCCAGGCACTGTTTAACCTCGCCAATTCTTACCGTCTGATCTTCGAAACCATTGAGGCAGAAAGATGGTTTGCCAAAGCGGTAGAGAACTACGACAACCCTGTCGCCAAGCTCTACTACGCACAGATGCTGCTGACCAATGGCAAATATGTCAAAGCACAGGAGTGGTTTAATCAATTCGCCACTGTTGCGCCAAATTCAGAAGATGCGCGCCGGGCCTACGAATTTGCCCGCTTTGCCAAAAAGCTCTCAGAAGAAGGGATGCAACCCGGGGATTACAAAGTGGAGAAGGTGCCCTTCAATTCAGAAAAACTGGATTTCAGTCCGGTAATGAGAAATCCGCAGGAGATGGTTTTTGCTTCCAATCGCGATGGTGTGATCAAGAGCAAGAAAAATGACCCCTGGACGGATGACAATTTTGTGAGTCTGTTCTCTGTGAAAATCAATGCCGATGGGAGTTATGCCGACCCGGTACTTCTTCCTGAAGGCATCAATTCCAAACTGCACGAAGGTCCTGCCTGTTTCACCGACAATGGAAACACCATTTACTTCACCCGCAGTGATTATGTGAAAGGAAAGCGGGGCTTCGACAAGAACAAAAACACCCGTTTGCAAATCTATCGCAGTAAACTGGTGGAAGGAGAATGGGAAACCCCTGTGAAGCTTAACTTCAACTCCAGCGATTATTCCAGTTGCCACCCCACCCTGTCGAAAGATGGTAAAATGATGATCTTTGCCTCTGACCGTCCGGGCGGATTTGGGGATATGGACTTATACGTCACCACCTGGCAGGATACCGCCTGGACAGAGCCCAAAAACCTGGGTGGACAGATTAACACCTCAGGCAGCGAAGTATTTCCTTTCCTGGGAGAAGACGGGCATCTCTACTTTGCCTCAAATTTCCACGTAGGCTTCGGTGGACTGGATGTTTTCAGAGCCCGCTGGAAGAACGAGATGTGGCGCGACCCCGTCAACCTGGGCGCACCCATCAATTCAAACCGGGATGACTTTGGTTTCATCGCCAACAGCAGCATCACCCAGGGTTACTTCACCTCCAACCGGGCAGGCAGCGTAAGCCAGGATGACATCTATTTCTTCAGCATCGATCGCAATGCCCTCCTGACCGGGGTGGTCATCAACTGCGTGGATATGCAAGCTATTCCCGGAGCCGATGTCAGTATCCGCTATGGTGGAGAGGTATTAGAAACCACGCTCAGCAATGATGAAGGACGCTTCTTCTTTAATGTGCCTTATGGAAGAATATACCTCGTGGAAGCCTATAAAGAAGGATACCTGAAGAACAGTGATTGCCCGGGTGTGGAAACCGTGAATACCGAAGGGGTGGAAACAAGGGTGGAAATCTCCGTTGCCCTGCCCATTATGCAAGCACCCCTGGATGGCGACGTGGTGCAGATGGTCAGGGGAAAAGTCATCAATGCTATCTATGGTAATCCCATCCCGAAAGCGGAAGTAAAACTGATCAACCGCTGTACCGGAGAAGATATGACGATATTGTCAGATGAGAACGGGAATTACAGCTTCCCCCTGAAAGATGAATGCGATTACATTCTCATTGGCGATAAAGATCGCTTCTTCCCCAACTCTGTCCCAGTGACAACTTTGGGCAAAGAAGATGACAAGCCCATTGAAGCAGATATTCCGCTTGCCTTCCGTGATCCTTTATCCCAGGGCGAGGATTATACCGGTGTACCGGGCGACCAGGGACCGGATGGGGCCTTCATCCCTTCAGGATTGACCGGTGTTTCGGGTGAGATTCGCCAGGGAACCATTATTGAATTGTTTAATGTGTATTTCGACCTGGATAAGTACAATATCCGGCAGGATGCCATCCCTTATCTTGAGGACCTGGTGGTTTTGTTGAAAAACAACCCCACGATGAAAGGAGAGATCAGTGCACACACTGATTCCCGTGCATCGTATGAATACAACATACAGCTCTCCAATAACCGGGCGCGTTCGGTTTATGATTATCTTCTTAGTCGTGGTATCAAGGCTGACAGGCTCACCTGGAGAGGTTACGGAGAAACGCAGCTGAAGAATGACTGTGCCGACGGGGTTCCCTGTTCTGAGGCCCAGCATCAGCGTAATCGCCGGGTTGAGTTCAAGGTAACCAATTTCCGGGGCAGCACTTTTTCCAAAGAACCTGACTTCATCATTAATCGTCAGCGCAGGGATGGAGCCTATGATTCTACCCCTGCAAAGCAACCTGAAGCAGCCCCCTCTCAGGGCAAATTTACGGTTCAGCTTGCCGCCGGTCCTGAACCGATGCGTAAGTTCAGCGATGTACCCGAAGTGAGGCGCTATATCGGCCAGGATGGCATCATTCGTATTACCTCCGGGCAATTTGAAAGCCAGGAGGCCGCCAGGGCCCATTGGAAATATGTGGTGGGCCTGGGCTTCAACGATGCCTGGATCGCCCCCCTGGATGAAAACCGGCAGATAGAAGTTGCCGAGGAAAGATAAGCACGATGAAGCTGTCCTGAGGGCAGCTTTTTTTTTACCTGTCCTTAATCTTCCGTTGCGCACAAATAGCTTATTTTGTGCTCCAATTAAGATTTGAGATATGCAGAATAATGCAATTAAGATTACAGAAATCCACCAGGAAGCCACCCAGACTATCCTGACCAAACTCCAGCCCCTTATTGAAAACAAGCAAAAAACCATCGTTACGGTTTCGGGCGAAGTGGCCTCCGGCAAGGCCCCTACCTCTCTTTGCCTGGGAAGAGAGCTAAAGCAGCTGGGTTATGCTGTAAAGATTATTGACCTGGACGACTTTTATATTGTGCACCCGCTCAAAAGGAAAGCCTGGAGAGAAAAGCACGGCATAGGCAAGGTAGGTACGGATGAAATCGACTGGAAAGCGCTCAAGGGCGTCCTCGAAGCTTTTCATCATAACAAAGCGGCAAAATATCCGAATATTGACCTGCTCACAGATCAGGTTGATTTTCTGGAAACGAGCTTCGAAGGGATTGACATCCTCATCATCCACGGTTTATACTCTATGCACATTGAATCATCTGATTTACGCATATTTATGGAAATGACCTGGCCAGAGACCCTCGAACGTCAGCGTGAGAGTATGAAGGAGGTCATCGATGATCACCGTTTGCAGGTCTTACGACGGGAACAGGAAGTGGTGCTGAGCTTGAAAAAGAACGCAGATATTTATATCGATCTGAATACCGCCCTTGAAACCTTCCACTTATAGGCAAGATCGCAACTGTCAGGCTTGCACCCGTCCGTAGATCGTGCACAATTCGCGTATCCTGGCAGCCAGTTCCGCTGTCGTATCCCGGGCATTCATACGCCATTCCCAATTGCCATCCGTGCTGCCGGGTGTGTTCATTCGGGCATTGCCTCCCAGGTTCAGGTAATCCTGCATTGGAATTATTGCCAGGCGGGCGGGTGACATCATCGTCAGACGGATAATCCGTGAAGGCAGATCGTCTCTCGAGGCAAGATAAGCCTCTATGTGCCTAAGCTCCTGTTCAGGCAGGCCATTGAACCAGCCGTGCAAGGTGTCATTATCGTGTGTACCGGTATATACCACGGCATTGTTTCGGTGGTGATGAAAGCTATGCTGGTTCCTGGGATTCCCATCGAAACCAAATTGCATAATATGCATCCCGGGCAAGCCAAAATCGTCTCTGAGCTTCTCCACTTCCCGGCTGATGTCGCCCAGGTCTTCTGCAATCAGGGGGAGCGACCCGTAGGTATCCCTGACTTTTTGCAGCAAGGCCCGGCCCGGTGCCTGCTCCCAACTCCCTTCCCTGGCGGTTTTTTCGAAATAGGGCACCGCCCAATAGGATTCCAATCCGCGGAAGTGATCGAGCCGAAAAAGGTCGGCCAAGGCCATTTTCGACCTGAATCTTTCCAGCCACCAGGCGAAGCCGCTTTCAATATGATAATCCCAATTATACACCGGACTTCCCCACAACTGTCCATCTTCGGAAAAATAATCGGGGGGTACGCCGGAAACCTTTACAGGCTGAAGATTTTGGTCCAGCTGAAAAAGATCAGGTTCCACCCAGGCATCGGCACTATCCAGAGAGACATAGAGGGGAATATCCCCAATGATCGAAATGCCTTTTTTGTGGGCTTTATCCAGAATGCGCTTCCATTGGTAGTAGAAAAGAAACTGCAGGAATATTTCAAAATCCATCTCCCTGTGAAGCTTGGATCTCCAGCTTAAAAGGGCCGTCTCTTCCCTCAGGCTGATTGCTTCTGGCCATTGATTCCAGGGAATGTAGTTGAACTCCTTTTTGAGCGCCATAAACAGGGCGTAATCTTCCAGCCATCCCTCCTGTTCTGCCCTGAAGTCGTCCAACAGGCCTCGCCACTTTGATGAAGCATTGGTCTGAAAGCTTTCCCAAAACCGACGAAGGAGCGGGTATTTGCGCTGAATCAGCGTGGGATAATGGATTCTTTCGCTTTCCGCAACCGCAGTAAGGGGAGAAACAGCTTTGCCCAAACCCTCCCCGACCCCCATTTCCAGGTCGATCAGAAGAGGATTCCCTGCCCGCGAGGAAAAGCTCAGGTATGGAGAATTCGCAAAACCGGTTGGGCCAAGAGGGAGAATCTGCCAATAACTTTGGCCCGCTTCGGCCAGGAAATCAATGAAACGAAAGGCCCACTTTCCGAATGTACCAATCCCCTCTTCACCCGGAAGGCTGGCAGGATGCAGCAAAATACCGGCGGCCCTGCACTTTAGTTGTCCTGCTGTCGATTCATCTATTACATCTCTTTCCATTCCTTAAAGATTAGGTAATACCAAGTTAACATCCTTTGCGGAAATGAAGCCTAAGTTTGCCGCAGTCAATTCAGCAATACATCCCCCCCATCTCTTCCCTCGTTCTTCGCAGGAGCCTCCCTCTTCCTCCCTGGAGGCTCTTTGTTTATTCCGGGCTACTAATCCCGGCTTTTTGTACTTTTGGCGTAGAAAAGACAAAAACCAGACGAGTACTGAAAATGAACGGGACCGGGTTTAGCATCGGCCTGATACTTGGCAAATGGAAGTATCCCCTTTTCCTGACCACACTGGCAGCCATTGTGGCATCCTTCGTCTTTTCCCTTCCCTGGGTCATCACCCCTAAATACGAATCGCAGGTCATAATGTATCCGGCATCCACCAGCTCCCTGTCCAATACTTTGCTGAGTGAATTGATGTGGTCAGAAGACGACCTGCTGAAATTCGGGGAGCGGCATCACGCCGACCAGTTGAATCAAGTTCTTGAATCGCCCGCCATCCGCGATGAGATTATCCGGAGCTTTAACCTCCGGCAGCATTATAACATTGATAGCGGGCATAGTTTTCCCAGGACAAGGCTTTGGGAGGAATATAAGGAAAACGTGCGGGTCAGGATCAATGAATACGGAGCAGTAGAGCTGAAGGTCTGGGATAAGGATCCTCAGCTGGCTGCAGATATTGCCAATAATATTGCGGCTTTGCTTGACTCCAGCATTCATCTGATGCTGTCTGCCCGTGCCCGGAAAGCGGAGGAGATTGCGCTCAATGTTCTGGAAAGTCAGCGGGAGTATGTGGCGGGACTGGAGGACTCCCTGAATTCCCTTATGCGGGTGGGAGTGAGCGACTATGCATCCCAGGCCCAGGTGATTTATGAAGAGCTGGCTGTGCAGTATGCAAAAAAAGACACAAAATCAGTCGCTGCCCTGGAGAAACGCCTGGATGCTCTGGCAGAACCCGGTGGCGCTTACCTGGCGATCAGACAGGAACTGAAGCTGGAAAAAGAGAGGTTGGCCCGGTTGAAAACCAAATATGAGAAAGCAAGAATGGACGCCAGCCAGCAGATGCCTCAGAAATACATCATTGACGAAGCTTTTCCGGCCGAGCGGAAAGCTTACCCCAGCCAATGGCTGATTGTGCTCGGTACGGGAATATCTACCCTGCTGCTGTGTCTGATCTTACTCTGGTTTGCAGAGAGTCGGCTCTTTAAGGAGTTCAGCAGGCGGATCACCCATCCAGAATACACTGCCTAAAGCCGAAGGAGACGCTGGTATTTTTTTTCGCGCAGCGCTGCCAGCAGTATCTGTCTTGTATCCCGGTTGTGTTCCTGGGGAATGAAAGAAAAGGCCGATGGGGGGGTGATCTGAAAAAGTTTCCGGGAAACGAAAGCATACCCCTGGTATGCCCCCCTGGCCACCCGTATGAGAGTGAGTTCACCTGTCTTTCGACCATTGTCCACCAGGATATAATCCTTCAGGGGAGGCTGAAGCAGATCGATCAGTTCCTGCACCCGGGCATTGTATTCCTGCGGCCGCTCCAGTCCGATACAAGCACCCTTACATAGCTGCACTCCATATTGAAAGCAAGCGTGATCACTCTGATACAATCCACATAACTTCTGGCAGAGCCGGTACTCTTCCCAATACCTGGTCAGGATAGCATTTCCTTCCTTCTTGCTGGATACCGGCATCAAAGGTTCTGCATCCGCTTTCAATCGATCCAGGCTCAGGCGCAGGTAGCCCTGAGTATCCTGTTTAACGAAAATTCCGAAACAGGCTGTCCTGCGTCGACTTCTGACATTATACACCGGCATTTGCTGCTTGATTTCTTCAGATTCCCTGAGCAAGGCCAGGGTTTCACTCCCGGTGATCTCAAAGCTCACCCGGTGGATACGGTCTCGCATTGCGTTGCCCTTCACGGTGCGGTCGTTGGTCAGATGAGAGGACACGCGTTGCCGGATATCTGTGCTCTTCCCCACATAAATGACTTTCCCCTCTTCATCGTGAAAGAAGTAAATACCTGTTTCGTGAGGCAGTGCATCCAGAAGGCGATCACGGATGTCGGATGCCACCCAGCCTTGTTTGGCCAATTGCTCATCCGGCATCCTTGCCTGTAGCATTTGAAAAAGCTGAAGGGTGGCCATCGCATCCCCTGCTGCGCGGTGGCGATGCTTTACTAAGATTCCGAGGGAAGCGCAAAGACGGCCCAGACTGTAAGAGGGCAGGCCCGGAAAAAACTTCCTGCTCAACTTCAGTGTACATAGCGTATCCCTTTGAAAAGCATAGCCCAGGCGGCGATACTCCTCCCGCAGGAAACTATAATCAAAATGGATGTTGTGCCCTACCAGGATGCGGCCTTGGGTGAATTCCACAATGCGTCGCGCCACTTCAGGAAAAGAAGGGGCATAGCGCACCATCTCATTGGTAATCCCAGTCAACCGACTAATTTCCAGCGGAATACTTCGCCCTGGATTGACCAGGGTGTTGTATTCATCCAGCACTGTGCTTCCATCGAAAAGATAAAGGGCTATCTCAGTCAGGCTTTCCTTCCGGAAATTTCCTCCGGTGGTCTCCACATCCACAATCACATAGCTCTGTATATTGCTCACAATTAACTACTTATCAATGACACATCGTAGACTGACTGATCCCTCTCCCACTCAGCTGCCCGCAAACAAAAGAAGCAAAAAAACAGCCTTGATGAAAAAACCCTGCTGCTATTTTGCAGAATCAAAATAGTTCTATATTTGCAGTCCGTTTGCCCAGGTGGCGGAATTGGTAGACGCGCATGGTTGAGGGCCATGTTCCTGCTAGGGAGTGCAAGTTCGATTCTTGTCCTGGGCACAGCAAGCGGAAAAGTTCATTGCCCAGATGGCGGAATTGGTAGACGCGCTGGTTTCAGGGACCAGTGATCGCAAGGTCGTGCAGGTTCGAGTCCTGTTCTGGGCACTAAACCCGCTTCAAACACAAAAGCACCTCTCAGGGGGTGCTTTTTTTTTATTTTCCCTACCTAAAAAAAAGAGGCGGACCGGGGAGGTCCGCCTAAAGTGATGAGCGGACTTCAGGACGCCGGATCTTCAATAGGAAGGAAGAAGCCCGCTTCATCGATGCAAATATACATCGATGCATCGGGAAATCAAATTTTTTTTCTTGTCCGCCCCTCAATCCGAAGATCAAATGAAAAGCTTATTTTTATGCCGAATGAACAATACATTATTCTATGACTAGCCTTACTCGCACCCTACCCACCCCCGCCTTGTTTTTATTAATTATACTGCTGTTCGCCCTCCACTGCAGCCTATCCGGACAGAAGGCGAACAGAATCAGTCATCCCGAGCCCATCCCCTACATTGTCCTGGATAAACCCGATACTGAGTCTGCCCTTTCTGCAGATCAGGCAGCAGAGGGCATTGGCATTCCGCTGCGTGTAGGGCTGGGAAGCCCGGCAGACATTGACCTTTTCCGGGACGGGCAAACCTTCATCCGTCCGGACGGCAGCATTTACATCCGGCTTGGTATCACCCTGCCCGATGCTCCGGGGCTTGCCCTCTATTTTGATGACTTCTATCTGGATGAGGGAAGCCAGCTCATCATCCGTGATCCCCGCCACCGCGTGCTGGGTGGCCCTTATACCCACGAAAAGAACCCGGTCGGGTCATCTTACTATTCCTCCGGAATTTTGGGTAATGACACGGTAATTCTTCACTTTACGGCCTCCGGAACGCAGCATCGATCCAGAGTGCATATTTATGAAGCCGCATATATGTACCGGGATTTTTTCGGGAAATCAGAGCAGGTTTCGCTCAACTCAGGAAGCTGCCAGGTTAATGTGATTTGTTCACCCGAAGGCGACAATTGGCAGGATGAAAAGAGAGGCGTGGCACGTATCCTGCTCAAAGTAGGCCCTTCCTATTACCTGTGCTCCGGATCCCTGGTAAACAATACCCTGCAGGACTGCACTCCCTATTTCCTTTCGGCAGACCATTGCGGATCGAATGCTACAGCCAACGATCTCAATCAATGGGTTTTCTATTTCAATTATGATGGATTGAACTGCAGCTCGACAGGGCCGCAAACTACCGCCCATCAGATAGTGGGGGCCAGTAAAAAAGCCAATGCATCAAACAGCATCGGCAATACATCGGATATGGTTTTGCTGGAGCTGAACCAGGCCTTGCCTGAGTCATACCAGGCCTATTATAACGGCTGGAACCGGCTGAACGCTGCGTCCACTTCCGGTACAGGCATTCATCATCCGGCCGGAGACATCAAAAAGATATCCACTTACAGCAGTGCGCTCACCAACTATTTCAACACCCATTGGGAGGTCGTATGGATCTCCACCACCAATGGGCACGGCACCACCGAAGGCGGCTCTTCAGGCTCCCCGATTTTTAACCCACAAGGTTTGATTGTGGGCACACTGACCGGAGGCTATTCCGGATGCAGCAATCTGAATGCCGCCGATTATTATGGAAAATTCAGCTACCACTGGGATCAGAACGGAGCCAACAACAACCGCAGGTTACAGCCCTGGCTCGACCCCATCAACACACAGGCCTTTACCCTTCCCGGAAAATACTGCAGTTATATGAATGCAGCTTTTTCTGCCTCAGCCACCAGTGTTATGATGGGAGATACCATTGTTTTTACAGATGCCAGCAGCGGAAATCCCAGCCAGTGGAGCTGGTCCTTCCCCGGCGGCCTTCCCGACACCTCAAATCTTCAGCACCCAAGTGTGGTGTATCCGCAGTCAGGGGTGTATGATGTGGTTCTGACTGTCAGCAACTCCAGCAATACCGATACCGAAACCAAGACGGCCTATATTATCGTGGCAGACAATCAGCTTACGGTTTGCGACACCCTTCGCTGGCCACTGAGCGGGACCCCTGTTTTGTACTACGATGCCCTGGAAGGCTACCCCTGCGGAACCAATGTGTATGGGGATCTGGCCAAGGCGGAGTTTTTTCCGAATACGGATACCAGCAACGAATTAAGCGGAGCACTCTTGTGGTTTGGCGCTGCGGCCGGAAGCGGCAGCTTCCACCTGGCCGTCTGGGACAACAGCGGGACCAACGGTACACCGGGAGCCACCCCTCTGGCCACTACACAGGTGAATATTGCCAGCGTGATCAATGATGTGGCCCAGAACCGCCTCACCTATATCCCTTTTAACCCGCCGGTGAAACCCGGACACAGTTTTTACCTTGGGGTATTGCTCCCCAGCCAAAGCGGGGACACCATTGCCCTGGTATCCAATCTGAGTGGCCAGGCCAATCCGGTGAACGCCTGGGAACAGTGGTCGGATGGCAGCTGGTGGCATTTTAACGACGCCTGGGTGGGTACCCTCGATGTGCAACAGGCCATCTTCCCCCTGATGTGCAATTCGGATTTTGACAGTGTGTATGCCGGCTTTATGGCCGACACAATGCAAATCCCCCGGGGCTTTGCCGTCACCTTCAGCGACACCAGCCGGGGGATGATCCAGTCAAGGCAATGGCATTTCCCCGGAGGCCAACCTTCTGCCTCGCAAGACTCTGTGGTGCAGGTTGTCTATGACAGCTCCGGCGTTTTTGATGTAAGCCTGGTGGTTGATGGCTACCTGAATTCAGATACCGCATCGAAATGGGCCTATATTAATGTGTACACCCCTCCTATTGCAGGGATTCACTTTGACACAAATTATACAAACGTAGGAGGTCAACTTCTTTTCGCATCTGCTTCCAGTGGCGATGATTTGAGTTTAAGCTGGACGATACCGGGAGCAATCCCTTCTAGCAGCAGCGACAGCAGTATTCAGCTTCAATTCCCTGATGCCGGGGTGTATACGATACAACTCATCGTGAGCAGTCCCTGGGGAGAAGCGGATACCGCCCTGCTACAGATAGAGGTTGGGGAACAAGTATGGGGCAGGCTCTGGTATGGCAATGCGGATGTGAAGTATGTCTCCGGTATCCCTGTGGTTTTTACCGATACCATAGGTAACAGTGATACCATCCTGACCAATACCGGGGGATATTTTTACTTTTCGGGCCTCGGGAATACTCCGGGCAGCCTGCACGCCTTGCCAACACTGCCCATTCCTTCGGGGGCGGTCAATGCCACCGATGCCCTGCTGATCCTTCAACATTTTGTAGGCTTTATGAACATTCAAGGGATACAATTAGAGGCAGCCGATGTAGATGCCACAGGATATGTAAATTCTACCGATGCTTTGCTTACCGCACGCCGTTTTGCCGGGCTGATTACCAGCTTTGCCGCAGGTGACTGGCAGAAGGAGGTCAAGCAGATCCAGGCGGGAAGTGCAGCCCAACGGATTGATTTACGGATCAATATGACCGGGGATGTGAATGCATCCTGGACCCCTGCGAACTAATTGTATTGCCTCTGACATCTTCTTCATTTCGCTACTTTTCAAAGAAAGAAGAGAATCCGTTTTGGTGCTTGAAGAATTATTTGTAATTTTCCCCCCTCGTAGCGATGGTGGGAGCCTGAAACATCTGTATAAGACACAAGAAGACAATTGCCGCCAAGCTATTATTTATTAGTACTTATTTATGACTGAAAGCTTTACAAAGCTGCTTAAGTTTATAAGATAAGAGGCCTGATATCAGTGGATGTCAGGCCCGATGAAGAGCATATCATTCAAGGATGGTGGGCTCTTTTTTTTTGAATGGAAATGAGGATTGAGAAAGAATTCAACAGAAATAATCAACCACATTGTTTTACCAATCAACCAAACCTATGAAAAACAAACGCAGACTACTCATTGCCGTGCTCACCCCACTGCTTTTTGCATTTGGGACTATTATCGGGCAGGCTCAAACTTATTCCATCGGCGCACCAGACCCAAACATCGGATCATCCGGCACTTTCAGCTCAACGGTTCAGTATCTTCTGTTTGATGTACTTAACCCAAGCGGAGTGTTGATTGAGTCCGTTGATATTTATCCCACCGTTGGCGCAGGGGCAGCATACACTATCATTGTTCAGGATGCATCGCTAGCCACCATTGCTACATACAGCGGAAACACTACCGTGGCGAGTAATACTGCCGAAACTGTACCTGTAAATTTTGTGATTCCGCAGGGAACGGGATACAGAATGGGATTCAGTGTTAACCCCGGAGTGTTAAGAAATTCCAGTGGAGGTGTCTATCCTTATACTGTTGCGGGTCTGATGTCAATAACAGGACACACCTTCACCTCCGGGCCTAATTACTACTATTTCTTCTATAACATACAAATTAAGAGCCCTCTCCCCCCCATCCCTGAAGATGCAGGGATTGCAGGATTCACCTCACCCACTTCTCCGGTGGCGCTGGCACCCGTGCCGGTCATTGCAGAGATCAAGAATTTCGGGCTTTCAAATCTCACCTCTGCGCTGATCAGATGGAGGATTGACGGAGTAATGCAAACACAGAAGCCTTTCAGCGGGAATCTTGCCACAGACAGTACTGCCTTGGTTACCCTGGGTACCCATACCTTCAGTCAGGGGATGCATACCATTGAGGCCTGGACCGTATTCCCCAATGGCGTGGTAGATACAAATACCGGGAATGATACTGCCACTCTGGAAATTGTTGCCTGCAACCCCTTGAACGGTATGTACACTGTTGGAGCAACTGGAGACTTTCCTGATATTGGCACAGCAATAGGCGCCATTACATTATGTGGAGTTAGCGGCCCGGTTACCCTGAACCTGGAAAACGGGATATACAACACACAGCTCCTGTTGACAGAAGTTGCCGGCCTGAGTGCCGCCAATACCCTGACCATACAATCGCAAAGCGGCAACCCGGCCGATGTGGAGTTTTTCTGGACACCCACAGGCTCGGCGGATATGTTCACGGTTTTCTTTGATGGCGCAGACTATATCACGCTGCAGAATATGACCCTGACCACGGATCCCCTCGGGACAGTACTTTATGGTGCAGTGATCGGAATGGACAATGGAGCAAACTACAATACCATCCATAACTGTATTCTTAACGGAAAACCGGTGACGGCTACTACCGACTTTGACTACTCCATCGTACGTATCAATGGTGCCGATGATGGCAATCATAATACCTTCTCCAACAATACACTTAACAATGGAAGCTACGGTTTCTACTGTTACGGAAGCAGCAGTGGAATGCTGGACGGCAACACCTTCACCAACAATACCATTACAGGATTCACCTACAGGGGATTCTATGTAGGATATAATAAGAACTCAAGCATCACAGGAAACACAGTGGTTTCCAGTACGAACGCAAGCTCTACCCTTTACGGAATTTACCTCTATTTTTCCGATTCAGCCCATACCATCGCCAACAATTCCTTCTACCTCACCGGAAGCACCTCGGTGTACGGAATCGATGCCTATTATTGCGATGGGGATGCAAGCAATACCATCGACATCTATAATAACACCATTAGTATTGATGGCGGAACCAGCACACTTTATGGCATCCGTGCTTATTACGGCAAATACTATAATCTCTACCATAACAGCGTCCTGATCAATTCCGGAGATGGCTCCTCAGAGTATGCTTTCTATGCTACCGGAACTAATCCACTCAGTGCCGTAAACAATGTGTTTGTCAATATGACCGGAGGCTATGCCGCCTATGCCACCACCAGCGTAACGGCCGCTACTATTGACTACAATAACTACTATTCCACCGGCACCCTGGGGTATTTTGGCACCGCCATCGCCAACCTGGCCGACTGGCAGGCCCTCACCGGGCTTGACTTGAATTCGGTGAGCGTGGATCCTTTCTTTGCTTCACCCCAGGACCTCACTCCTGCCTCCACTCCGATGGATAACAAAGGAACGCCTATTGCTATGGTAACAACCGACATCACCGGTGCTGCCCGCCACGCTACCACCCCCGATATGGGAGCCTATGAGTTCACGGGTACTTCTTCCACCCTGGCCCTGGTCGCCGGTTTTGTCTGCGACGCCACGCAACTGGTGATGCCTGTTACTGCAATGAACTTCAACAATGTCGCGGCCCTTTCCCTGGCCCTGGATGTGGACACAGGCTACGCCTATCACAGCATCCAGAATATACACCCCAGTCTGGCCGGTATCCTGGCGAACGCTACGGCGGAACAGGTAAAACTTTCCTGGCTTGACCTGAACGCTACCGGAGTAAGTATTCCGGACGGACTGCTGTTCGAACTGGTCTTTGATGCCGTCACCCCGGGGGTGTACAGCTTCAACTGGGACCTGAGTCCGGATGGATGTGAAATCACCGATCCTATGGGCGTCGCCTTGCGGATGAGCTATATCGGAGACGAAGCCAGCATTACGCCCTGTTCCGATCTGGATGGAAAGCTCAGTTACTACAATGTGCCTGCCCTGCCTCCCATTCCCAATACGCCTATGGCCAATGTCACCATCTCCCTGATGGAAGGGGCCAAGGGTGAATTTGCCAATACCACTACTGATGGCAGCGGAAACTTCAGCTTTGCCGATGTACCCAATGGGAACTATCAGCTCGTGGCCTCCACCACCAAGAACTGGGGTGGCGTGAATGCCGTGGATGCCTTGGAAGCTTTGAAACACAGTGTTGGCCTGACGAACCTCGTCAATATGTCAGCCGTTGCTGCAGATGTGAATGGCGTGAACAATATCAACGCCACGGATGCCTTGTTGATCTCGCAGCGCTTTGTTGGACAGACAAGCAGCTTTGCCATAGATGACTGGCAGTTTGAAGTGCCGTCCTTTACTTTGAGCACCGACACCAGCATTAACTTCTTTGCCATCTGTGCCGGCGATGCCAACGGCTCTTACCAGCCCGCCAAAGCCCAGGCCAGCCTGCAACTCGTTGAGGCAGGGAATATGAGTGTATCTGCCGGACAGCAAGTGCGCATCCCCTTTAGTGCGGCCAACGCAATGGAAGTAGGCGCCATCGCCCTGGAGATCAAACTACCGCAAGGCTTTGAAGTAAATGAAGTGGGAGTGAACGCCCCCAATGGAAATCTCCTATGGAACCAGGCTGGCAATGACCTGATTCTTTCCTGGTACAGCCTGGATGCACTGAACCTGAGCGCAGGCGAAACAATGTTCAGCCTGAGCGGCTCTTTGCCTTCTGTTGAAAATGCCCGCTTCGCCCTGGTGAACGGAAGTGAACTGGCCAATGCCAATGCTGTGGTGTATAACAATGCAGTGATCACGATGCCCAAGCTGAGCACATTGGAAGAGATAGCCGCTTTGCAGGTGATGAATTATCCGAATCCCTTCAGCAATAGTACCCGCTTCGAGTATTTCCTCCCTGAGGACGGTCAGGCAAGCCTTACTATTTACGACCTCAGCGGAGCTGCCGTCAGCGTGGTTTTCGACAGAACACACGCAGCAGGCAGCCACACCTATCTGATGGAACGGAATTCCTTGTCTCAGGGGATGTATTTCTATACTCTGAAACAGGGGAGCAACAGCATCACCGGACGAATGCTCATCGGAAAATAATATGAACAACAAACAGAAAAAACCTATAATTATGAAACGACTGACACAAGTTTTGATAAGTCTGTTGGGCATTCTGATGATCGTTTCCACGGCAGTGAATGCGCAGACTTATGTCAATGAGGATTTCTCTTCCACTACCTTCCCCCCTACCGGATGGACCATTGATAACCACCCAGGGAACTGGTCCAGCGTGACCACCAGCAATGCCGGAGGTACCTCACCGGAGGCAAGATTTAACTGGTCTCCCAGCATTACAGCAATGAGCAGGTTGATCAGCCCCGTGATCAATACCACCGGAAAAACGGCTGTTACACTTGAGTTTGATCACTACTTGAATGATTTTTCTAGTTTCACAGGCGAAAGGATTGGGGTGGCCACCCGCTCCGGATCCGGAAGCTGGAACGAAGTTTGGGATTTTCCCGCAAGCACCAATCTCGGTCCAGAGTTGAGGAGCATTCTGATCAACAACAGCGATGTGGGAGCCAGTGATTTCCAGTTCGCGCTTTTCTTTGATGGATATAGCTATAACATCAATCAATGGTACATTGACAATGTCAAACTCTTTATTCCAACCCAATATGACGCAGGTGTGGTCAGCATTGATGCCCCTGTAAGTCCGGGTACAGTTGGGCCTAACGCTGTGGAAGTGACATTAAAGAACTTTGGTGTTCAGACGCTTACTTCAGCCACCATTCAATGGGAGGTGAACGGTACGGCTCAAACTCCTTTCTCGTGGACAGGCAGCCTGGCCACCGGGACCACGGCCGGCAATGTGAACATCGGCAATGCTAATCTCGTCGCTGGTCTTAATGTCATCAATGCCTGGGTGGTGAATCCCAATGGACAGCCTGACGAAGACCTGTCCAACGATGGAGCCACTACCTCTGTGATTGCCTGTGCCGGCCCGATGACCGGGTCTTATACCATTGGCTCGGGAGGAGACTTTCCCACTTTCTCAGATGCGGTGGAAACCCTGATTCTGTGCGGCGTGGGTGGCCCGGTAAACTTCTATGCCTTTAATGGCACCTACAATGAGCAGATCAGCATTCCGGAAATTACCGGAGCCGATGCCACCAATACCATTACTTTCCAGTCGCTGAGCGGAAATGCCGCGGCAGTGGTGCTGAATTATGCTCCCACCGGTACTTCAGACAATTATACCGTCCTGCTGAACGGGGCCGACTACATCACTTTCCAGAATATGACCCTGCAAACCGATCCGGGGAACAGTGCGTCTTATGGCAGGGTTATTGAATTCGGTACAAATGCCACCTTTAATATGATCAGCAACTGTACCATTATTGGTAGGGATTATTCCGGAAGCAGCACTAACTATACGGTCATTTACGCTTCCGGCAGCCTTATTGATAACAATGTCATTACCGGAAATGACATTCAGAATGGCGGGTATGCCATCCGTTGGTATGGCAGTTCCTCCAGTCCTGGGATGACGAACATCATCAGCAACAATACCCTCAGCAATTATTCCTATTATGGACTCTATATCTATTATCAGGATGGCTGTATTGTAGATGGCAATGTGTTCAACAGTGCTTCGAGCTACAGCACCGTGTATGGCATCCGGGCTGGTTATTGCGACAACAACAGCCAGATCGTGAACAACCAGCTCTACCTGAACGGACCCAGCACCAATTATGGAATATATCTTTTTAATTGTGATGGTCAGGCCGGACAGGAAATGCTTACAGCAAACAACTACATTCTGATCAACGGAAGTACTGGATCACTCTACGGACTGTATACGTATTACGGCAGCTATCAGCAGATTTACCATAATACCGTTGTGCTGGCCACCGGGGACGGCGCCGTTGAGTACGCTTTTTATGCCACTTCCTCGACAAGCACAGCTCAAGGCAATATTGATGTACAGAACAACATCTTTATGAGCCAGGCCGGGGGCTATGCAGCCTATCTGACGACCAATGCCGTAAACCTGCCCTACCTGAGTATGATGAACTACAATAACCTGTACAGCCCAATGGGCAGTGTGGGTTATCTGGGTAATACGGCTTACACCACCCTGGCCGACTGGCAGACCGCATCGGGTTTTGATGCCAATTCGGTGAGTATGGATCCTGTGTTCACCTCCGCCACCAATCCCAAACCGGTATCCTATGCAATGGACAATAAGGGTACCCCACTGGCAGCGGTACCCCAGGATATGAATGGGGCCCCGCGCAGCCTGACCACGCCGGATATCGGATGCATTGAGTACGTGGCCCCCACCAACCCCATTATGGTATTGAGCGATACTACCTGGGATTTTGGTTTGGTGGAAGAAGGCACGGTACATACCAAAACCCTCTACATCACCAATGTTGGGCCCAGCGCGCTGATCATCCTGAACAACAGTGTGTCGGCGCCCTACAGCTGCAATCTGAATGCTTCCGGTTTCAAGACTATTCTGTCCGGGCAGACCGATTCCTGCATCATTACCTTTGCTCCCACAGCCCCCGGCGTGTACAACCACACCCTGAGTTTTGTGGCCAATACTACGGTGCTCAACCTGAGTATGAGCCTGAAAGGAGAAGCGTATGCGACAGGATCATTGCTGGAGGACTTTGAAGGGCCGGTATTCCCGCCTCCTTTCTGGACATTGGTGGAAGGCCCCTGCTATCCTACCAACGAAATCATACTCAATACCTCATCCAGCAATTCGGTAAGCCCAAGCAACTCATTGAGGTTAAGCTCTTGGACCTATTGTGCTGGTGGCTATGAGCAAGCCGTGATCACCCCTGAGCTGATCACCACGGCTACCAACCGCAAATTCTCCTTCTGGTATAAGAAATCCAGCACCACCTATGCTGAAGAGTTCGTGGTAGGCTGGTCTTCTACGGGCAACAACCTGGCTACCGACTTTACCTGGGATGCCACGACATCGATCCCGAACAACACTTTATTCCATCAGTATGTCAAAACCGATTTGCCCATCGGAACCAAGTTTGTAGCGATCAAGAACCTGTCGGCGGGAGCCTGGGGATACATTTATATTGATGATGTCTTTGGCCCTCCCGTCTATTATCCTCCCTATGCCTTGAATACGGCTATTGTTGGAGATGACGCAGCCTTTATTGGTGCAGGAAGTGCGATTAACTATCGTATGGCCATTACCAATCTGGGAACCAATAATGATGTTTTCAACCTGAGTGCCTCCGGTGCCAAGGGATATCCTGCGGTTGTACGCGATAAGAATGATGCCGCTACCATCACCAGCATTGCCATCAATAATGGAGAAACAGATACGGTCATTGTTAAGATCACCGTACCCGCCGGCGCGGTGTATGGAGATATTGACACCACCTATCTGACCGCCACTTCCCAGGGCGATGCAACCAGATCAGCAAGCCAGACATACGTGGTGAATGCCTTTGAAAGTTCTCCCATCCCGATGACGCAGACCTTTGAGGCATTCCCGAACGGGGATTACACCAGCTTCCAGGAGAACTGGTATCAGTACCATCCTGCCGGGCAAAGCACCTCTCTTGAATGGGCGATTGAAGATGGAACGACAACTTCATCCAGTACCGGCCCGGACGTGGATCATACCACTGGCACATCTACTGGTAAGTATATGTACCTGGAGACCTCAAGCGGGAGCACGGGACACCAGGCCTACCTTACTACGGCTGTCGATCTGACCGGCTATAATACACCAGAGTTGAGATACTGGTATCACCGCTACGGCGCCACAATGGGAGATATGTTTGTACAGGTGCTGGGTAATGGAGAATGGATTACCCTGGACACCCTGACCGGCCAGACGCATTCCTCAGAGTCCGATCCGTGGACGGAAAGTATGCTAGATCTTAGTGCATTCGGCAATCAGGGCATAACGCTTCGTTTTATTGGAGAAAGAGGCTCAAGCTATACCGGAGATATGGCCATTGATGATGTGAGCATCTTCGATCCCAATGCGGTTCCGGGTTGTGCCAGCGTGGTTAATCCGGCAGACAGCGCGGTGGATGTGCTTGCACCCAACCAGACCCTGGAATGGAGTGCCCTCCCGAATACCAGCGGCTACAATCTCTATTTCGGCACTACCAATCCTCCGCCTTTCCTGCAGGATGTGGGCGACACCAATAAGTTTGACCTGACCGGCCTTGCTTTCAATACACAGTATTTCTGGAAGATTGTGCCTTACAATGCAATCGGGAATGCCGTTGGATGCGAGGTATGGAATTTCACCACCATTTACGACCCCACCATCCGTGACTTCCCCTATATTGAGACCTTTGACCTGAGTTCCAGCCTGCCCACCGACTGGATCAGCAGCAACCCTGTGAACACAAAAAGCTGGGGAATTATCGGACCAGGGTCACAACCAACCTACGGACCCAAAGGAGTTGATCATACTTCCGGATCAGGTAATATGGCCTGGCTGGATGACTCCTCTCCCAGTGGCACCTATGTAGATTTGACCACACCTCCCTTCGATCTGACCACATTCAGCAATAAGGTAGATCTGAGTTTCTGGTACTGGATCGGTGATTTGAGCAATGCCACACGTGACAGCTCATTCCTTGTAGTGGATATTTTTGACGGAACGACCTGGCACGACAGCGTGGCTGTACTGGGTAAGAATTTCCAGTGGGACGAAGTGGTGATCGATTTGGTTCCCTACATTTCCACCTCTACCATTATTCGCTTCCGGGCCTGGGAAACCAGCTCCTTCTACAGCGATGTAGCCATTGATGATGTCAGCATTCTGGGACCGGGTATCGTTGGCCAAGCCGTTTATGCCAATGCCGCATCCACTCCGCTGGGTGGGGTTCAGGTAGATATTCCAGCCTTTGCTCTGACCACTACATCAGACGATGCCGGCGTATTCGGGTTTATGCCCGTTGGAACCGGCACCTATAATCTGGTGGGAAGCAGTACGGAAGAAAGCGGCGGCATCAACACTACCGATGCCCTCTGGGCTGCCCGCCACTTTGTGAGCTTAAGCACCCTGACAGGATTACCCCTGGCAGCTGCAGACGTGAATGGCGATGCCATAGTGAATGCGATGGATGCCCAGCTTATCCAGCAGTACTATGTAGGGATGATCAACACCTTTGCTGCCGGAATGTGGCAGTTTGACAATCCTTCTGTTACCGTGGCCGGAGATGTGGCCAATGTCACCCTGACGGGTATTGCCACCGGAGATGTGAACGCTTCCTTTACCCCTGCCACCAAGGCTGGCAACCAGGTATTGCTCTTCAGTGATGAAGAAATGCAGATCCCTGCCTGGAAGGAAGTGATGATCCCTGTTTATGCCGCCCAGGCAATGGAAGTGGGTGCAGTTTCTATTGAACTCACCTATCCTGCTGCGCTTGAGATTCTCGATATCAGCAGCGCACAGGAAACAGGTCAGTTGATGTGGAATGCCGCCAATGGCAAAGTCCGTATCTCCTGGATGGGCGAAAACGCAATGGAAGCCATCCCCGGCAGTGCAATGTTCTATATCAAGGCCATCGTCAGCGGCAATGAAACCATCGTCTTCCGCAGCGGAAACTCCGGTGAGTTTGCCGATGGAATGGCCAGGGTCATCGACAATGCAGCCATCAGCATTCCCAAGCTGGTGAGCGGAGGTTTTGCTTCCGATCTGAACCTGAGTGCTTATCCCAATCCCACTGCCGGTCACACCACCCTGTCCTTCCAGGTAAGTGAAGCAGGCAATGTGAGCTTGAGGATATTCAATACTTTGGGCGAAGAAGTCGCTGTGCTCGTCAGTGAAAATATGCAGCCCGGCAGCTACCAGACCAGCTTTGATGTGTCGGTACTCCCGGCCGGTGTATATTTTGGCACCCTGCAGCAGAATGAGCTGACCACCACCATACGTATTGTGGCAGGCAGGTAAGCTTGTTAAATAAATATTTCAGAAGGCTGTCCTTTCGGGGGCAGCCTTTTTTTTGTTGGGTTTCGCTCCCCGCTGCCCTCGACTCCCCTTCGGCTCCTCTCGCTGCCCTCGACTCCCCTTCGGCTCCTCCCGCTGCCCTCGACTCCCCTTCGGCTCCTCCCGCTGCCCTCGACTACGCTCGGGCAGCGGGGGCAGCGAAGCCGAGGCCAGCAACATTGAATTATCAACATTCCACAAACCCTTGTTTATAAGTTAAGGAAAATGTAAAATGGGGGGGTTCAGCAGTCCTGTAAAAATTGTTAATTTGGCGCTTTAGGATACTGCAAAAGTATATCCTCTTATCTTGTTATTAATCAAAGGTTTAATAAACCTAATCGTATAATAAGGAGAGAAAAGGAGTGCTTTGTGTTATCTTTATGTTGTAAAATCTGGAAAAAAAGGATACAAACAGGTCTATGGTGAACCTATACCCGGCCGCAACACCACTTCGGGAAACAGATTTTGCCAGGCTCGGGCTGAATGGCCCAGGGTTACCTTTCCGTATTGTATCATACCGGGAGTTGATTTCCGCTGTCGATAATAAATCACACAAGCCAAGGATATGAATTCAATCAATTATCAATACCATACAACAAAGCAAATGGTTATGAAAACTACCAATTTGATTACCGGAAGATGGGCCTCCGGCCTTTTTCATCGCGGCCTGATTCGTCATTTGGCCCTTTTCTTTTTCACTCTTTCTTTCCTGGGTTCTTTGCAGCTGCAAGCCCAGAATGAAACGATTGTGATTGAAAGTATGGATGCCTGCCCCGGCCAGCAAGTGGTCTTGACGGTTACCGGCTATAATTTTCACCAGCCACTTGGCGGGTTCTCAGCGAAGTATCTCTACGATCCGGTCAGTCTTAGCCCAGTACTTATTACGAGCCCATTTGGTGGTCAGCATAATGTAATCAATCAGAATGCAGGCTTTTCCGGCCTCTTTCTCCCCAATACAGTAGGTAACTCCACCAATATTGCGTGGTTTGGTCTGGGTGGTTGGGTCGATACGGGTACGGTCCATTTGTTTGATCTCGTTTATACTTTTAATGGGGGAACCGGGACCGTTGTTTTCGACCAAACTCCTGGTTCAAATACCATTGCATACGGAGATGGCAATGATGTGACTATCATCGAAGTACCGAGTACCATTGGTGAGAGCGGCAGGATTATAAACCAGCCCACCGACCAGACGGTCAACGAAAACGATCCCGCCAGCTTTAACCTGGCTGCCCCGGATGCCATCGGATTCCAATGGCAGGTGCGCAACGGAAGCAACTGGATCAGCCTGAGCAACAATGCCCCCTATTCCGGTGTGACTACCAACACCCTGAGCATATCCGCAGCAACACTGGCAATGAATGCCAGTGAATACCGCTGCCTGGTTACCGGCCCCTGTGTGAAAAACAGTTTTACTTCTGACACTGTGGTACTGAACGTTTCCTCCAGCTGCAACAATGCTGTAGCCAATGCTGGTCCGAACCGCACAATGTGCAGCTCCGATGCCAACATCACCTTCACTGCCTCTGCGCTGGATTATGATAGTGTGCTTTGGGTCAGCTCCGGAGACGGTTCTATTGCGAATGCGAAGACCCTGACCCCTACTTATACCCCGGGGCCTAACGATATCAGTGGAATGACGGTCACCCTTACCCTGACCGCCTATGCCACTCCTCCCTGTACGGATGGAACCGATCAGATGAATATCACCATTATGCCTGCCGTGAGCGGCAATGCCGGATCGGATGAGAGCACCTGCCAGGGCGTCTCTTTCAACCTGAGCAACAGCGCAACTCCCCCTACTGCCAGTGTATTTAACGGAGGTATACTCTGGACGGAAAACGGCACAGGCAGCCTATCCAATGCCAACAGCCTTACGCCCACCTACAATCCGGGTGCGGGAGAATTGGGGAATGTGACCCTGACGATGACCGTCTTCGGGGTATCTCCCTGTCCCAATGTAGTAGATCAGATGACCCTGACCATTACTCCGGGCCCACAGGTAGATGCCGGTTCCGATGAAACGATATGTGCCGGACAAGCCTTTAACTTAGGCAATTCTGCTACCCCACCCAGCAGTGGCGGGCTCATCGATTCCCTCCGCTGGAACCATATGGGCACCGGTTCCCTCTCAGGGGCAACCACTCTCACCCCAACCTACACACCAGGCGCGGGTGAAACTGGTGCCGTGACCCTGATCCTTACCGGCTACGGTGGCGGATGCCCTGAAGCATACAGCCTGATGACCCTGACTCTTGTCAATGCCCCTACGGCCACCCTGAGCGGCGGTGCGGCACTTTGCCCGGGAGAAGATACGGACCTGAGCATTGATTTTACAGGTACAGCTCCCTGGACTTTCGTGTATGCCATCAATGGAACGGATCAGGCTCCGATCACCACTTCTTCCAACCCCTATACCCTGAATGTAAGTCCGGCTGCCAGCACGACTTATACGCTGAGCTCGGTGGAAGATGCTGCCTGCCCCGGAACGGTTTCTGGATCGGCAACGGTTACCAATGCCGGTACCCCATCCGTAAGCATTTCAGCCACAGCCAACCCCATTTGTGATGGAGAGAGTACCGATCTGACTGCCAGCGGTGCCAGTACCTATGTATGGGATAACGGCCTTGGAACGGGTGCAAGTCACACCGTCACCCCGGCTGCCACCACCACCTATTCGGTGACCGGGACCGATGGCAACGGATGTACCGCAGAAGCCAGCCTTGCCATTACAGTAAATCCAGTACCCGCAGTAAGCGCCAGTGCTACACAGAACACCATTTGTGAAGGAGAAAGCACAGATATTACTGCAAGCGGAGCCGACAGCTATGCCTGGAGCAATGGAGACAATACTGCCGGTATTACCGTCAGCCCTGCCATCACTACGACTTATACCGTAACCGGAACCACCAATGGATGCACCGCTGCAGCCAGTGTGACCATCACCGTAAACCCTGTTCCCACAGTAGCCATCACACCGGATGCTGACACCCTTTGTGAAGGGGAAAGCACCATACTGACTGCCACCGGAGCGGATACATACATTTGGTCAAGCAGCGAAACGACTGCCACGATTTCTGTGAGTCCGGCTGCTACTGCTACCTATACTGTTACCGGCACTGCCAATGGCTGCAGTGCCAGTGCACAGGCTGAAGTGGTGGTGAATGCCCTTCCTGTGGCCGATGCCGGAAGCGACCAGAATATCAACACCAATACCAGCACAAGCCTTAGCGGATCGGCTACAGGCGGAAGCGGAAGCTACAGCTATAGCTGGAGCCCCGCAGCAGAGCTGGTGGATGCCAATGTTCAAAACCCCACTACGATTGCCCTTAGTACCACAACCGTCTTTACCCTGCTTGTTACAGACCTGAACACCGGATGTGAAAGTCTTCCGGTGACCGTCACGGTCAATGTGACCGGTGCTGCCCTTTCTGTGGATGCCACCGCCAATCCGGATGTACTCTGTCTGGGTGATACCACCTGGCTGAATGCCATCGCAGCCGGAGGTTCGGGCTCATATATGTATTCCTGGACCTCAAACCCTGCCGGCTTCACCTCATCCATTGCTAATCCCTGGGATCTTCCCTCGGTAACCACCACTTATTATGTGCAGGTGGACGATGGAGTGAAGGTCCTGGTTGAGGACAGCGTGACTGTCGTTGTCAATAACCTGCCCAATGTAATGATCACCGCAGATACGAATGCAATTTGTGAAGGTGACAGCCTCGTCCTTACCGCCAGCGGTGCGGATGATTATGAGTGGAATACCGGAGCAACGACCGCCAGCATTACGGTTAATCCTACCGTTACCGCTACCTATTCTGTCACAGGCAGCACCATCAATGGCTGTCTGGCTTCTGCCAGCTTCCTGCTCACCGTTAATCCCCTGCCCTTTGTGGAAATTACTGCATCAGAAGAAGATATTTGCGAAGGTGCTTCTACCGATCTTACCGCCACCGGTGCAGCCAACTATGCCTGGTCCACTGCTGATATCACACCAATGATCACGGTTTCCCCCACCACCAACACGCTCTATAGCGTAACAGGAACAGATGCACAGGGATGCAGTGCCTCCACGAACATTAACATTACCGTCCACAGCTTGCCAACGGTAGATATCACGGCCACCGATGCCACCCTCTGTGAAGGAGAAAGTACCGACCTGACCGCCTCCGGCGCCGACAGCTATGAATGGAATACCACCGAAACCACCTCCACAATCACCGTGAGTCCGCTTGCTACTGCAAGCTATCAGGTAACAGGAACAGATGTAAACGGATGTCAGAATACTTCAGAAATAAGCATCACTGTAAATGCGCTTCCCAGCCTGACGGTCAACGCCACTGAAATGGAAGTATGTGAAGGAGAAAGCAGCGATCTGAGTGTATCAGGTGCTGATACCTATGAATGGAGTACAACAGAAACAACGGCAAACATTACGGTAACCCCGCTGACTACGACCACCTATCAGGTAACAGGTACAGATATCAACGGATGTCAGAATACCGCAGAGATTACCATTACAGTGAATGCCCTTCCTGTAGTAAGCATAAGTGCCTCCGCCGACAGCATCTGTGAGGGAGACAACACCACCCTGACAGCCAGTGGCGCCGATACCTATGAATGGAACACCGGTGAGCTTACTGCTGCAATCACCGTCAATCCTGCTACCACAACTACCTATAGCCTTACCGTTACAGACCTGAATGGATGCATTGCCACAGGTGATATTGAAGTGTATGTATTCGGCTTGCCTCTTGTCAGCCTGAATGCCACAGATATGGAGATTTGTGCGGGTGAAAGCACAGACATTACCGCAAGTGGCGCCGCAACCTATGCCTGGAGCAATGGGGGCAACACGGCCGCAATCAATGTCAGTCCGGTCGCAACAAGCACCTATACCGTAACAGGTACAGACGCCAACGGCTGTGTTCAAACAGCGAATATCACCATTACGGTGAACCCCTTGCCGGTAGCCGATGCCGGGATCGATCAGCTCATTCCCTTCAACAGCAGCACCACCCTTTCGGGTTCTGCCAGTGCCGGATCAGGCAATTATGCTTATGCCTGGAGCCCGGCAGCATCGCTGGTTGACGCCAATGTTCAGAACCCCACTACCATCGCCCTGGTTAACACCGCCGTTTTCAGCCTCACTGTGACGGACGTCACCACCCAGTGCATCAGTGCCCCGGCAAGCGTAACGGTTAATGTCAGCGGTGCACCACTTAACCTTTCTGTAAGTGCTACCCCCGACATCATCTGTACCGGAGACAACAGCCAACTGGAAGCACTTGCTACCGGAGGATCAGGAAGCTATACCTACAGTTGGACTTCGAATCCGGCCGGGTTCACTTCAGCTATCCACAACCCTATGGTAAGTCCGCTTGTCACCACAACCTATTATGTTGTGGTTGACGATGGAGCCAAAGCCCTGCTTTCTGATTCTGTCACGGTGACTGTCAATGATCCTGCTACGGCCTTTGCCGGCACAGATACCACCGTTTGCGAAGGAAACAACATCACCATTGCTGATGCCTCGGCAAGCAATGCACAAGGGATTTCCTGGACGCACAACGGAAGCGGAACGCTCACAGGTGCAACCACACTCAGCCCGACTTATCAGCCGGCTGCAGGTGAAACAGGGATGATTACCCTTACCCTGACCGCCACCAGCAACGCCCCCTGCGCAGATGCCACAGACCAGGTGATTATTACGATCAATCCCCTGCCGCTTATCACGCTTAATCCTGTCGATGCAACCGTCGTTGAACCCAACCCGGCCAACTTCAGTGTTGTCGCCACAGGGGCAACAAGCTACCAGTGGCAAGTCAGTACCGATGGTGGATTGAATTGGACTGAGGTGGTAAACGACACCCTATATTCCGGTGCTACCACTGCAAGCCTGCAGCTTGCTTCCACCCATATCCTGATGAATGGCCACTTATATAAATGTGTTGTCAGTGCCCAGGACTGTGAAGTGGTTTCTGCCGAGGCGCAGCTCAATGTGAGTGCTTCCGGTGCCACTATCGTTACTACGGCTGGCAGTGCACAGGCCTGCTCTGGAGACACCCTTGTCATTCCGATCAATGTGGAAAACTTCATTGATGTGGCCTCGGCCTCTCTGGTGCTCGAGTTTGACCCTGCTGTGCTCACTTTCCTGAATGCACAGAATCTGAATGCCTCGATGGCTTTAATGAATCCTTTCCTGGTCAATGCTTCTGCGAACAGCGTGCTGTTATCCTGGTTCAGTGTGAGTCCGGCCAATATTGGCACTGCCCTGCTTGCGGAGTATGTCTTTGTATATCACGGAGGCAGCAGCAACCTGAGCTGGGATCTGAGCACCTCGGGTAATTGTGAGTACACCGACCTGTTAAGCAATGTGCTCCCGGCCACCTTTATCAACGGAAGCGTCAGTGCAGCCAGCGCAGCCCCTGTCATTGCCGCACAGCCGGTTGATGCGAATATTCTGGATGGTGGCAATGCCAGCTTTATGGTGACAGCCACCGGAGCAGACACTTATCAGTGGCAGGTTAGAATTGGCAGTGGTAGCTGGAATAATCTCAGCGATAACGCCCTTTATAGCGGAACCAATACTGCAACACTCTCCCTCACCGGAGCTACATTAATGGAGAACTTCTATGAATTCCGTTGCATCGTTGGGGAGAGCACCTGTGGATTGAACACCATCAGCGATGCCGCTACCTTATTTGTCAGTCCGGCAGGCCCGGTTCTGACCAGTGCAGGAATCGTAGATGCCTGCCCGGGCGATGTAATTCTCTTTCCGGTTAACGTGGCAAATATGAGCACCGTGGCCAGCATCTCCCTGACTCTTGGCTTCAACCCGGCCGTATTAACGTATATGAATATCCAAAACCTGAATCCGTTGCTCAGTGCATCAGCACCCCTGATCAATGCCAGCGGAGGGAACTTCTTCTTTAGTTGGTTCTCCATCGTTCCGGTAAGTCTTCCCAGCGGAAAGCTCTTCGATATTGAGTTTACCTATCACGGAGGCAGCAGCGCCCTGATTTGGGATACCCTTACCGCCGGCAATTGTGAATACACTGATTTCAATGCCCTCCTGCTCCCGGCTGCATATACAGATGGCGCAGTGGATCAGCTCAGCTTTGCCCCTGTTGTGACCAGCCCCCCGGCTGATGCCGCTGTCTTGGACGGAGATACAGCTTACTTCAGTGTAGCCGCCACCGGGGCTGATGCCTACCAATGGCAAATCAGCACCAACGGAGGAACAACCTGGACAGACCTTGCAGACGATGCAGTTTATCAGGGGAGCACCGCCGCCAACTTGCAGGTTAACGGAGCCAATCTGATGATGAACTTCCACCTTTTCCGTTGTATCCTGACGGAGAATGTGTGTAATCTGTCAAGCACCTCCGCAGCCGCTGAACTCACTGTCAGCCCTGCCGGACCGGTTATTACTACCGCCGGTGACGTCACTGCCTGTCCAGGAGATCAGGTCAATGTACCTGTGAATGTGGAAAATATGAGCACGGTATCTTCCATCTCTCTTACACTGGGCTATGATCCTGCCGTACTGAGCTATTCCGGAATTACGAATGTAAATGCGCAACTGGCTGGAGGAACCGCCTTTGCCAATGCTACTGCCGGTAGTTTTGCTTTCTCCTGGTTCTCTCTCACACCTGCATACATCAGCAATGATATCCTCTTTGAAATCACCTTTACCTATCTGGGAGGGTATACCGACCTGAGCTGGGATCTTATCACTACGGGAGCCTGTGAATACAATGACGTAAACGCCCTTACCCTACCCGCCAACTATACAGATGGCAGTGTGGATGCGGCCAGCTCGGCACCTGTGGTTACCTCACAGCCTGCTGATATTACAGTCAGTACCCAGGATCCGGCCAGTTTCAATATCAGCGCTACCGGTGCTGATGCTTACCAATGGCAAATGAGCAGCAATGGCGGAATCAGCTGGGTTGATCTGGCTGATGGAGCAGACTATAGCGGAACGACAAGCAACAGTTTGAGCGTGAGCACTGCTACCTTGTTTATGACCGGCAATCAATTCCGCTGCATTCTGACGGAAAGCCTTTGCGGATTGGAACAAATCTCCGATGCAGCCACACTGACAGTAAATGCTATCCCGGCCACTACATCGGTCGGAAACGCACTTGCCTGCGTTGGCGATACCGTTGTCATTCCTGTGGATGTAATTGATTTGTATGATGTGGCCACTGTATCTCTTACCATCGATTTTGACCCCCTCGTGTTGAATTACCTCTACAGTCAGAATATTGATCCTGCCCTTAGCGGCACCCCGCTGATTAACGCCAGCGCCGGCAGCGTCAAATTCAGCTGGTTCTCCCTCGCTCCTGCCAATGTTGGCAGTACCACCCTCTTCGAACTGGTATTTATTTATCAGGGCGGATATACAGACCTGAGCTGGGATCTGGCTACACCAGGCAATACGGAGTATGGGGACATCAATACGAATCCCATTCCTTCCACTTATACCGATGGTAGTGTCAGCTTTGCCGGCGTAGCTGCTGTCATCACCGTCCAACCGACCAATGTGACCTCCTATGTTGGCTTCACCGCAGCTTTTGATGTGATGGCGACCGGAGCCACAGCCTATCAGTGGCAACTTAGCACCGATGGAGGACTGAGCTGGACTGACCTCGCAGACAATGCGATGTATGCAGGAGCAATGACCGCAAATCTGCAAATAAGTGGTCTAATCCTTAGTATGGATGGATATCAGTACCGTTGTATGGTGAGTGGTACCTGCGATGTGACTACCCCATCCGATGCAGCAAGCCTGACGGTAATGTCTCAACCCCCGATTGTGACGATCCTGGGTGATGTGGCCGAATGTCAGGGCGGACTGCTTGTTCCTGTTATTGCAGAAGATTTCAATAATGTAGCGGTGATCTCTCTCGGTCTGAACTTTGATCCTGCTTTGCTGCAGTATGTAGGTTATCAGAACGTCCATCCTGCTTTGGGTGGCGCCTTCTTTATGATCAATGCAGCAGGCAGCAATATCTTTATTTCCTGGTTCTCCTTTGCCCCTGCCAATATCGGAAATGATACTCTCTTTGAACTGGTATTCAATGGAATCACTGCAGGCAGTGCACCCATCACCTTTAACACGACTACACCCGGTGTTTGCCAGTATACAGATCCTACATCCACTATACTGCTGGCTAACTTCATTGATGGAAACGTAAGCGTCTATCCAAATCCCAGTCCGGTCATCTCCGGCACCCAGAATGTATGTGAAGGTGCTTCAAGCACTTACGCAGTGGCTGCTAATGCCGGACATTCATACCAATGGACTATTAGCGGCGGAACCATTACTGGTGGCCAGAACAGTGCACAGATTACAGTAAACTGGCCTGCCGCCGGAAGCGGTCAATTGCAGGTATTAGAAACCATTGACAGTACCGGATGCTTTGCCCAAAGCAATGCCTACAATGTCACCATCAATGCCTTGCCTACGCCGCTCATCGCTGGCCCCGACAGCCTGTGTGAAGGCGAAAGCGGACAAGTGTACAACACACCCCTCAATCCTGGCAGTGCTTATCTCTGGACGATTAGCGGAGGAAGCATCGTAAGCGGCCAAAACACGAATAGTGTTGTGGTAGATTGGGGTGCAGCCGGCACGGGAAGCTTAACGGTAAGCGAAACGATACTGGCAAGCAATTGTGCTGCCAATGCCAGCTTCACGGTGATCCTCTCTCCCTTGCCCACTCCTGTGATCAGCGGATTGAACAGCGTTTGTGCCTTCGATGCCAATGTGGTTTATGGCACGCCTGACGTTCCGGGACACGATTACACCTGGACCATTAGCGGCGGCACCATCACGGCTGGCCATCAAACAGCCTCCATCACCGTAGATTGGGGCACAGATGGCACTGGAATGCTGGAGCTTACTGAAACAGATCCGCAAACCGGATGCCAGCAAACGGTCTCCTTCGCGGTAACTGTTAATCCCCTGCCCACGCCTGCCATCAGCGGAGCCGACAGTGTTTGTGAACTTGAAAGCGGTGTGGTTTACTCCACTTCCCTCAATGCTGGCAGTAACTACTTCTGGACCATCACCGGAGGCAGCATCATCAGTGGACAGAATACACACAGCATTGTGGTGGACTGGGGAAGTGCAGGATCAGGGACTTTGATGGTAAGCGAAACCATCGCTGCCACGCAATGCAATGCAGAAGCGAACTTCAGCGTAGCGATTTCTCCCCTTCCCACGCCTGTGATTACTGGTGTGGATGAAGTTTGCGCCTTCGCTTCCAATTTGGTTTATTCTGTAACAGATGTTCCGGGGCACCAGTACAGCTGGACCATCAGCGGTGGCACCATCACCGGCGGCGCACAAACTGCCGTGATTACGGTTGACTGGGGCACCGATGGCATTGGCACCCTGGACGTGATTGAGACCGATCCAATCACCGGCTGTCAGCAAACAGCCTCCTTCACCGTCCTTATCAATGCTCTACCTATGCCTGTCATTTCCGGGCCGGATAGTGTTTGTGAGAATGAAAGCGGCCAGGTATATGCCACCGCACAAAACGCAGGCAGCGATTACCTCTGGACCATTAGCGGTGGGATGATTGTGAGCGGACAGAATACCCATAGCATTGTAGTAGACTGGGGTACTGCAGGTACAGGAACGCTGGAGCTTACAGAAACCATTCAGGCTACCACCTGCCAGAACACAGATAACTATGCCGTTGTCATCCATCCTCTGCCAGTCCCTGTCATTGCAGGACCGGATACAGTTTGTGAGAATGAAAGCGGACAGGTTTATACTACCCAGGCCAATGCAGGCCATTCCTACCAGTGGAATGTGACTGGTGGAACCCTTGTTTCAGGACAAGGAACAGCCAGCATCACTGTAGATTGGGGTTTGGCAGGTATGGGAACCGTAGACCTTACGGAGACCATTGATGCCAGCAACTGCTCTGCCTCCGCCAGCTTCAGTGTAACGATCAATATTTTGCCGGCTCCCCAAATCACAGGCATCGATTCGGTTTGTGAATTCTTCACCGGAGCAACATATACAATCAACGCCAATGCAGGCAGCAGCTATGCCTGGTCTGTAGTTGGAGGTACGATTACCTCAGGTCAGAATACAGCTCAGGTCACCATCGACTGGAACACTGCTGGTACCGGCACCGTGAGTGTGACCGAAACTACCCAGAATGGATGCCAGGCAAGTGGAACGCTTGATGTAACCATCCTACCGCAGCCTGCGCCTGTCATCACCGGCAGTACAGCAGTATGTGCCTTCGATGCAGGAGTAATTTATACTACCACTCATCTGGCCGGAAACACCTATCTCTGGAATGTAAGTGGAGGAAGCATTGTACAGGGTATCGGCACAAATGCAATAACGGTTGATTGGGGCGCTGCAGGTACTGGAACCGTAGACGTCAATGTGACCACGGACGACGGATGTACAGCCGACGCAATGACCCTCACTGTTTCAATTGAAGCACTGCCCCTGGAATACAATGTTACCGGAGGTGGAAGTTTCTGTGCCGGAACAGGTGGCCTTGATGTAGGACTGGACAGCTCGGAAGTGGGTGTGAATTACACCCTTGTAAGGGATGGCAGCCTGACCAGCACTATGCTGAGCGGAACAGGAGCAGCCCTGAACTTCGGGCCGCAGACCACCGGTGGAGATTATGCGGTATATGCTGAAAATTCCGTCACCACCTGCGGGATGATGATGAACGGCACGGTAAACATCACAGTGATTCCAGTACCCAGCATCATCACACAACCTGCTAATGTGACCGTTGACGAAGGCTCCGATGCCATCTTCACTGTAGTTGCCGCCAATGCAACCGGATACCAATGGCAGCTCTCACTGAATAATGGAACCAGCTGGAATAACCTGGGCAATGGTGCCTCCTTCAGCGGAGTAACCACAGACAGCCTGATCGTTCATAATACAGACCTGAGTATGACAGGCCAGCGCTTCAGGGTCGTTGTCAGCGGACAGTGCACTCCCAATGCCACTTCCAATGCAGCTACCCTTACCGTCAACCCGATCATTACCACTTATATGGGCAATGTGACGGCCTGCGCCGGTGAATTCATCGTACCAGTGACCGTAGAAAACTTTATCAATGTAGCCTCCATTTCGCTTACCATTGATATAGACACCTCCCTACTGACCTTCATCACATACCAGAACCTGAACCCGGCTCTGAGTACTGGCTTCCCATTAGTCAACCTGCTGGGTGACCAGATCAAGTTCTCATACTTCTCCATCTTCCCGGCCACCATTGGCAACGGACTCCTGCTGGAACTCAGGTTCAGCTCTGATGGAGGGTTCAGTGCTCTGAACTTTGACACTCAAATTGCCGGCAACTGTGAATACAATCAACTGACAGGGGCCGCCTATACCAGCATCTTTGTGAACGGATCCGCAGACATTCAGCCTCTGCCAATGGCATTCAATGCTACGGGTGGCGGTAGTTATTGTGATGGCGGAAACGGCATCAGCATCGGTCTTGACGGTTCTGAAACAGGCATTGACTATGTTCTTTATCTGGATGGTGTTGCTACGGCAACGATGCTATCGGGAACAGGCAATCCGCTGGATTTCGGTATGCAGACTGCTGCAGGCACATATACTGTATATGCAATGGATACTGCCCTCGGTTGCAGTGAATGGATGAATGGCCAGGCTGATATTGAGGTGCTGGCTGCTCCTATCGTATTCAATGTCACCGGTGGAGGCACCCTCTGTGCAGGAGATGCCGGATTCAACATCGGTCTGGATGGATCTGATGCAGGGGTAAGCTATACCCTCTATGTGGATGGTACCGCGAGCACACAGGTTCTCCCGGGAACCGGCAACGCCCTGGACTTTGGTGTCTTTGATGTGGCCGGAACATACACCATCAGTGCCATCAATGATACTACACAGTGCTTTGCCGATATGGCTGGAAGTGCCGTGATCGTGGTAAACCCGCTCCCCTTGACATTTAACGTTACAGGTGGAGGAAGCTTCTGTGATAATGGTCAGGGTGTGGACGTTGGTCTCGATGGTTCAGAAAATGGCATTGAGTATGTCCTTTATATTGACGGCATTGCGACGACGCAAGTTTTGACAGGAACAGGCACGGCCCTGAGTTTTGGCTCACAGAGCGTGACCGGAACCTACACGGTAATGGCAAATAATCTTGTCACATCCTGCTTCCAGACAATGGCGGGCAATGCTGTAGTCAATCTATACCCCAATCCGATCGTATTCAATGTGAGCGGAGGAGGTACCCTTTGCGAGGGTGAAGCCGGTTATCCAGTGCTGCTCGACAGCTCAGAAGTCAATGTAAGCTATACCCTCTATCTGGATGGCAATGCCACAACCCAAAGCCTGGCGGGCACCGGAAGTGCCCTCAGCTTTGGCAACCAAACCCTGGCTGGTATCTATACCGTAATGGCCACGGAAAACACCAATGGCTGCAGCCTGATGATGAGTGGTACAGCAGAGCTTATCGTACATCCGCTTCCGCTGGTCTTCAACGTAGTAGGCGGAGGTCCGTACTGTGATGGCAGCAATGGCATTGCAGTAGGTTTGGATGGTTCAGAGACCGGCATTGAGTACGCCCTGTACCTCGATGGTATTGCCACCGGACTCAGTCTGACGGGCACTGGCTCTGCCATCGACTTTGGCCTCCAAATGGCCACAGGCTCTTATACTGTAATGGCTCAGAATACCCTGACAGCCTGTGAGAACACAATGAGTGGTTCCACCACTGTCAGCGTAAGTCCGCTGCCTTCAGCCTATGCCGGTGGCTTCACCATCATTTGCGACGGAGAGCACACCCTTCTTAATGCCAGTGTCTCTGGTGGTACCGCACCTTACACATACGCCTGGAGTCCGGCCACAGGACTGGATAATCCAATGACCCTGAACCCCACTGCCAGTCCTACAGCAACGACTTATTACACCCTGGTAGTGACAGATTCAATCGGATGCATTGCAGTGGATACCGCCATCGTGGTGGTGAACCCCAGCCCTATGGTAGATGCCGGATTGGATAAGACCATTATGAGTGGAACCGCCACCTTCCTCAACGGAACGGTATCGGGAGGTACGATGCCTTACACAATTAACTGGACACCGGGAGCATCGCTGAATGACAGTACAGCACTGGTTCCCATCGCCTCACCGCAGGTTACGACCACCTATACCCTGGTAGTGTCCGATGCCAACGGCTGCTACGGAGAAGACCAGGTTACCATCACGGTCAACCCGACTCCTCCGGGCTACAATCTCTTCGGACAAGTTACCTACAGCAACGATGTGATGACCCCGCTGAACAACGTGGACGTTTATCTGGAAGATGGCCTCACCCTGTTTGACACAACGCAGACGGATCCGCTTGGCAATTACCTCTTCACAGGACTGAGTGATGGCAGCTATACTACTGCAGCCACTACCCAAAAGGCCTTTGGTGGCGTGAATGCCCTCGATGCCCTTCTGATCGCCCAGCAATTCCAGGGTACGGCCAATCTCACCGGCCTGCGCCTGGCGGCTGCTGACCTTGATGGGAATATGGTTCCCAATGCCAACGATGCCCTTCTCGCCCTGCAGCGTGCTGCCGGAATCATCAGCACTTACCCGATTATGAAGGACTGGCTGTTTGAAGATGTCAACGTGAGCATCTCAGGGGGTGATGTAATCAGCTCCTTCCAGGGTATTTGCTACGGAGACGTGAATGGATCCTATTTACCTGGTTTCAAAGCCGAGGGCAATACCGCCCTGGCAGAAAACGGCATCCTGAATCTGAGTGCAGGCCAGGTGATCCGCATTCCCATTTATGCTGCCCAGGCAATGGAAGCAGCAGCCCTCTCCCTGCAATTCACAATGCCTGCCGGCTTAAGTGTTGACGGTGCAGAAATGGCCAGATCGGCCGGAACCTACGTATTCAATTCCGAAATGGGCTTGAATAAGCTGGAATGGTACAGCCTCGAATCGCAGATGTGGCGTGAAGGTGAAGTGCTTATGTATCTTCAGTTGCGTGTAAACCAGTCCTATGCAGGTGGTCCAATCCTGTTGGAGAACAGCAGCATTGCAGGTGATATTCATAGCAATGTGCTTGGGATACCGGCACTGGCTGCACCCAAACTCGTATTGGAGCAGTCAGATGCGCAATTCAGTTTGTCATACAACTACCCCAACCCCTTCAGTGACTATACAGTCATTCGCTATCACCTCCCTGAGGCAGCACACGTCTCCCTGAGTGTATTCAATATGCTGGGTGAGCAAGTGGTTCTTCTTACAGATGGTATGCTGGAGGCTGGTGAATACCAGGTGCAACTCGGTGCAAATCAACTGGCACCGGGCACATACTTCTACCGCATTGTGGCTACCGCTTCGGGTCAGACCTATACTCAGACCAGGAAGATGATCGTAACGCGCTAAACAAAACTGAATCCGGAAAAGCCCTCTAGGCTTTTCCGGGTTTATGTTATTTCTTTTTGAGGCAAAAAATAAAGCGATATACAATGAAAACACGGATAACGAGAACACTACTGATACTCCTGACTGCCATCGGGTGGCACCTTAATGTGCATTCACAAACCCTAACTGTTCGGGCAGACAGTGTGAATGCCTGTCCGGGTGATGCCCAGGTGGTGCTGCCGATATATATGGAAGACTTCTTCAATGCCGGCTCCATAAACCTTACCATCATCTTTGATACAAATACGCTCTCGTATCACTCTTATCAGGCGGCGCATCCTGCGTTTTCCTTAGGAGGCGTGCTCTTTGTTAATAACCCGACTAACCCGGGCAACGAAGTGAAACTCGCCTTCTTCACCCTGGGCGCTCCCTTTAACGGGGGAACAGGTAAGCTCGTAGAATATGTGTTCAATTATGCAGGAGGAACTTCAAGCATTACCTGGAGCACCGATCCGGGTGTCAATGAAGTCAGCGATCCGACGGGAACCACCATTTACAATCTTGTTACCGTTCCCGGTTTTGTAGATGCCCCCGCCCCTTTGAGCATCACCACCCATCCTGTTGGTGATTCCCTTGATGAAGGGGTCAACACCAGCTTTTCCGTCACGGCGATGAATGCAGTGGATTATCAATGGCAGGTGAGCAGCGACAATGGGATTACTTTCATCAATATCGCAGATGACACCACCTACAGTGGTTCACAGACTGTCCAGCTGATGATCACAGCTACCCCGTTGAGCTTCGATGGAAACCTTTATCGCTGTATCGCTTCTGAGCCTCAGTGTAATCAGGCAGATACCTCAATGGCTGCCTTGCTTCAGGTGGAAGAGATTTGCATCCCCCCCCTGGCCTTCAATGTGACAGGAGGAGGAGATTACTGCCTGGGAGGCTCCGGTTTGCCGATTGGACTGAGTGGATCGGAGAACGGGGTGAACTATCACCTCTTTCTGGACGGGGATAGTACAGGCCAGCAAATGGCAGGTACGGGTGCTGCCCTGAGCTTCGGCAATCAAACTGCTGCTGGCACTTATACGATTTCCGGCTCAAAATCCTGTGCCAGCACAAATATGACAGGAAGTGCCGACATCATCGTCAATCCTTTGCCAAACCTCTGGGACGTCACCGGAGGGGGATCATATTGTGTTGGTGGAAGTGGGCTTTCTGTAGGTCTTACGTCCTCAGATTCCAACACAGCTTATACGCTCTACTTTAATGGTGCAGTAACCAGCCATATCCTTCAGGGAACAGGTGCAGCACTCGACTTTGGACTTTTCACCGATGCCGGCATATACACAGTTCAGGCTGTTAACAGCTTTGGGTGCAGTGTGCCAATGAACCTCAGTGCCACCATCACTATCAACCCCTTACCTCTCCCCTTCTCAATAGTGGGCGGGGGTGCCTATTGCGACGGCGATTCAGGAGTAAGCATAAGCTTGACCGGATCCCAGACGGGCGTTTTCTATTTCCTCTGGAAAGATGGTGTGCCAAGCGGAAACTCTATTCACGGAACAGGCAGCGCAATCAGCTTTGACCAGATTACTGCTGCCGGACTCTATACCATCGAAGCCATCGATACAACAAGCCTCTGTACTAACCTAATGATGAACAGCGTAAGCGTGAGCATACATCCTCTTCCTGTTCTGACGATGGATACCCTGCAGGCTTTATGTCTCAACGATCCTGCCTTTGTCCTTGACCTTGGTCAGCCGGCCGGAGGCTTTTACAGTGGTTCGGGCGTGAGTGCAAACATCTTTGATCCGGCCGCTGCCGGTGAAGGTATTCACAGTATTCAATACAGTTTCACTGATGCCAATGGCTGTACCTCCCTTGCTTCGTCTCCAATCACCGTGTCTGCCCTTCCACAGGCATTCAATGTTACCGGTGGCGGCGCCTATTGCCCAACGGGGCCGGCCCCTGAAGTAAGCCTGGATGGAAGCGTCAGCGGTACAAGCTATCAGCTCTGGCTAAACGATACCACAATGCTTGCTACGGTGAGCGGTAATGGCAGCCCGCTGAGCTTCGGCCCTCAGGCAAGTGTAGGAACATACACGGTTAAAGCAATCTTTGCCAGCCAATTCCCGGCCTGTGAAACGATGATGAGCGGAAGCGCAGTGGTGAGCACCCTGCCTTTGGAAACACCACTGGTTACTACAGACAGCCTGGGAGCACCCGGCACATCGGCGGTAGAGGTGTATGCTAGCATTGATCTGGCTTGCGGATCCCCGGTATTGGACAGGGGAGTGGTGTATGGAATGCTCAGTGCTCCCACTCTGGCCGACAATGTTATGGCAGATGCCAGCGCCGGGATAGGATCATTCAGCCTGAATGTAAGCGGGCTGCAGGAAGGCACCACCTATTTTGTTCGAGCCTATGCTACCAACAATGAAGGCACGACTTACGGAAATGAATTCAGCTTCACTACCCTGGAAACCCCCGTTTTCCTGAATGCCCAAATGGAATACTCCACAGACCAGCTCAACTGGTTGGCGGTGAACGGAAACCTGGCCAATGGTTTTGACCTTACGCTGAATCCGACTGAAAACTACTACTATCTCAATTTCGACCATTCCAGCACACAGACCAATGTACCCCTGGCAAATGGTGGATACTTTGGGTTCAGTGTAACGAGCTACCCGGCAGGGTTCTTTAACTATTGGGACAGCCGTGGAGTCAATGCAGGTGCAGCTGCCGGAAGCTGGCAGGCTGTAATGTGGCAAATCATCAATGGGAACCTGCCTACCTTCCTGATCAAAGTTAATCCTGACGGAAGCCTGATGCTGGTAGACGGCCTTGGTTACGCCCTGGGTCAGCCAGATGATTACCTGAGAATTAACGGCAGTTATATGCTGGGTGATTTTTCATACTCCGGAACCATCATTGGTGCCAATGGGATCAACTCGCAGCCTGTGAATGTGGACATTACTTTCAATGGAACAGTTCCGTCATTCAGCAGTGTGGCTTTACAAACCAGTACCGACAAAACCAGCTGGACGGATGTAGCCGGTTCCCTTGCCGGAGGTTTTGCCCTGCTGCTGGATTCTACCCAGGCCTATTATTACCTGGATATGAAGAATCCGGAAACCCAAACCAATATCCCCCCTGCCGCCCCGGCTTATTTTGGCTTCTATTTCAATACTTATCCCGCTGATTTCTTCACATACTGGGATGGCAGGGGCGTGAATGCTTCCAGTACCGCCGGAACCTGGCAGGCGACAATGTGGGATATCATCAATGGTGCCCTGCCTGTTTTCTACATAAAAACCGATGCAAACGGAAACTTCACCCTTGTTGACGGGCTGCAATACGCCCTGGGCCTTCCGGATGATTATCTCCGCATCAATGGCGACTATCTGGTAGGGAATTTCAGCTTTGCCGGCCTCATTGAAGGAGTGAACGGTGTGCTCTCGGATACCATCATTGTACCCCTGACCATAACCCGTCAATGCATTCCTCCCATCGTGGCCTCAGGTCCTTCCTCCCAGACGGTGTGTGAAGGAGACGACGCTGTCTTCAGCTTTGTCCTCTCCGGCTCCAGTCCCTTCACCTATCAGTGGCGGTTTAACGGACTTGACATTCCGGGTGCAAACAATGAGCAATTCCTTCTGCAAAATGCAACTATCGCCGATGCCGGATTGTATAGCTGCTTCATTACCAATGATTGTGGCGATACCCTGAGCCCGGAAGCCAGCCTGACTGTAAACCAACCCCCGCTGATGCAAACCCAGCCCATCAGCCAGAACACCAATGAGGGCAGCCCTGTTTCCTTCAGCCTTACTGCCATCCACAGCACAAGCTATCAATGGCAGATGAGTGCAGATGGCGGCGCAAGCTGGATAAACACCACAGATGGACCGGACTATGCCGGTAGCCAGTCCCAAAGCCTTACGGTGTTGAATCCAATGCTCTCAATGAATGGATATTCTTATCGCTGCATAGTATCTGGCCTTTGCAGCCCAGGTGCCATTTCAGATGCAGCCGGACTGATCGTCACCAAGCTGGCAGGCGCGCTTATCACACGGGCACCCCATATTACAGCCACGGCAGGTGACACTATTCTGGTAGCCGTTGACGTCGAAAATGCCTATGGGGTCAGTGCCATTGCCCTAACAATGCAGTATGATGCCAGTGTACTCAACTTCATTGAGTACCGCAATGCCAATGCTGCTCTGGCCGGACAACCTGTATTTGTCCATAATCCCGGAAGTGAAATCCGGATGCAGTGGTTCTCCATTCTGCCATCCAATATCGGCGATGCCAAGCTGATTGATTTTGCCTTTGAATTTCTGGGAGGGTATTCTCCCCTGGTATGGAAACTGCTGCCCCTGGAAGCCTGCGAGTATGGGAATTTCCAGTCGCAACCGATGCCGGCCCTCTTCTACAATGGATCGGTGAATGAGCATAGCCTGATCTCTATTCTCAGCCAACCGGAAAATGATACCACCTGCCCTGGCTCACCAGCAGGCTTCAGTGTATTGGCAAGTGGTGTGACATCCTATGCCTGGGAAATCAGTGTGGATGGAGGTACCACTTGGACTTCCCTTTCCGCTGACCCGGCCTACACAGGAACCAGCACGGCCCAACTTCATATCCCTGCTGCTTCAGCAGCTATGCATCTGGCGCTTTATCGCTGCGCCCTTAATGATGGCATATCCACCATTTACACCTCCCCCGCCTACCTGGTCATCAGTCCCTGGGCAAATCTGAACCTTCCACTTCTTGCGAACCCCGGTACCATTGTGTGCAGCGGAACGGCAATTGACTTCTCCGTTCCGGGAGATTCTATTTTGACAAATCCGATGTACAACTGGTATCTGAATGGAACATTGGCAGGACACGGAAGCACCTATCAGCTGAGTAATCCCGTAGATGGAGATGTGGTTGTTTGCGACATTCTATCCATTAATGCGTGTGCAGCCATCCATACCACGAGCCCGGCGATCAGTGTAGATCCCCTGCCTTCCATTACAGCTCAACCTATGGATGCCAGTGTTTATGAAGGAGATACCGCCTATTTCACTGTCAATACAGCCAACCTGGTTAGTTATCAGTGGCAGGAAAGCACAGATGGGGGCACCAGCTGGACTGACCTTGCAGATGGTGCGCTGTATCAGGGTAGTAATTTGCAAATGCTATCTGTTCAATCAGCAAGCCTTGCTATGGACGGATACCTTTATCGTTGCGTTTTAACAGAACTTTCCTGTGGGCTTAGCCTCACTTCAAACGACGCCTTGCTGAATGTGAAGCAATTGCCTGTCTATACTACTGCCGGAACCCTGACAGCTTGTGCAGGAGACCAGGTTGCTGTACCGGTTACCGCACTCAACTTCAACAATGTTGCTTCAGCCTCACTGCGCCTCACCTACGACACAACAGTGCTGAGCTTTGTTGGCTTCCAGAATGTAGAACCGGGATTCACCAACGGAACCCTGATGATCAACCAGAATCAGAATCAGATATCGGTGGCCTTCTTTGGATTAAATCCGGTGAATATCGGCAATGGATTATTGTTTGAAATCCTGTTCACCTACCACGGTGGAACTACCGCCCTGATTTGGGATTCCAACCCTGCCTTTACGATGTACACCAATACTTCAGGACAGACCCTGGAAGCCTATTTCATCGATGGACAAGTAAGCAGCAAGCCTTTACCCCTCGCTTTCAACGTGAGCGGAGGTGGCAATTACTGTGATGGCGGAGCCGGCCTTGCTATTTCCCTGGATGGGTCTGAAAGCGGCATCGATTACGAATTGTTCTTAGATGGAAATCCCACAACTACCATTCTATCCGGCACAGGAAATGCCCTCAGTTTCGGCAACCAGCTCAACGCAGGTGTTTACACCGTGATGGCTGTGAATGTAGCCACAGGATGCATCAATACGATGAATGGGTCGGCTACCATCACTATTGATCCGCTGCCCACTGTTACGTATACTGCCCTTCCTGACGCTGTGTGTGCCAATGATACTGCTATCCTTCTCACTGGCGGATTACCCGCAGGCGGAGTGTACAGCGGCCCGGGTGTCAATGCAGGAGTATTGAATCCATCTTCACTCGGTACAGGTATCTACACCATCACCTATACCTTTACTGATACTAATGGATGTACTAATTCAGCAACAGATGACATTACGGTTAATCCCGTGCCCGTCCTGGTTATCAGCCCGGCCAACCCGGTGATCTGCGTCGGAGAGAGCATTTTGCTCAGCACCCCTGGCGGCAACGACTATCTTTGGAATACAGGCGACACGACGGCCTCAATATCCGTTTCACCGGTAGCCAGCACATTCTATGCTGTAACCGCAACAAATATGTTTGGCTGCGCGCTAAGTGCAGAGACAGAGGTTGTCGTCAATCCCTTGCCTAATATCACCATCTCTACCACCGACGACACCATTTGCGAGAGCAATTGGGTTACCCTGACGGCAAGCGGAGCGGATAATTACGCCTGGAGCACGGGTTCAACCAGCCCATCCATTACCGTTTCACCTTCCACCTCCCATACTTATTTCGTCACCGGAACCAATGGATTTGGATGCAGCAGTGTGGATTCTATCTTCATCTTTGTTTACCCCCAACCCGGCATCAGCCTTGTCCCTGCCAATCCGGAGATATGCAATGGAGAGACTGTTCAGCTCAGCGCCGGCGGTGCACTAACTTACACCTGGGATGATGGCAGCACACTCGACAGTATTTTTGTTAGCCCGAATACCACCACAACCTATTCGGTGACTGGAACGGATGCAAACGGGTGTTCCGCAGCTGCCGCTGTTACCGTAACGGTACACCCTCTTCCTGCCACATTCAATGTTAGCGGCGGAGGTGCTTATTGTGACGGCAGCACTGGCCTGGCCGTTGGCCTGGACGGATCAGAGAGCGGTGTGATGTACTATTTACTGATTGATGGCTTGACCTCCGGACAAATGTTGCCAGGAACAGGCCTCAGTCTTGACTTCGGATTGCAGACCCTGGCGGGTGTCTATACCATCCTGGCAGAAGATACCCTGACTCTCTGCAATGCCCCGATGGCAGGACAGGCAACGCTCAGCATTGATCCCCTGCCCGTTTTCAGCACACAGCCAATGGATATTGCAGTGAATATTGGAGGAACAGCCCTCTTCAACGCAGATGCCACACCGGCCAACACTTATCAGTGGCAGCTTAGCACCGATATGGGCGCCAGCTGGACCCATCTGACCGATGGCGGGGTGTATAGCGGGGTGGCAACGACAAGCCTCAGTGTCGGACCGGCCAGCCTCGCTCTTGATGGCAATTGGTATCGACTGGCAGTAAGCGCTGCCAGCTGTATCGCATACAGCAATCCGGCTCTTCTGACCATTAACCCGGTCATTCCAAGTCTAACCACCAGTCTTCCCAGCCAGTTGGCTTGTCCGGGCGATACCCTCCTGATCCCGGTCACGGTGAGTGGATTCAATTTCGTTGGCAGCTTTGACCTTAACATCAGTTTTGATGCGGCGGTCCTCAGCTTCTCTAACGTTCTGAATCCGCATCCCGCATTGGCTACCGGTTTAGCCAACATTGTACCTGGCGCAGGCAGTCTGCATATCGACTGGAGCGGAGGCCCCGCCTTCATCGCAACCGATACCCTGGCGGTACTGGAGATGATCTATGCCGGTGGCAACAGCAACATTGATTGGAGCAGCGCTTCCTTCTATCTTAATGGTTTCGGGGATACCATCCCGACAGTATTCAATGGTGGCAGCGTAAACCAGGCCAGCCTTCCCCCTGTGGTAAATGTACAGGCACAAAGCCTCTTTGTATTTGAGAACGATACAGCCAGTTTCAGCATTCAGGCCAGCGGAGCCGATGCCTATCAATGGCAGGTGAGTACAGATGGTGGAGTGTTGTGGACAGACCTGAGCGATGGTTTGCTTTATTCCGGAACCAATACGGCTGATCTCCTGGTACAGGGAGCCAGCCTGGCAATGGACGGCAACGTGTATCGCTGTATTGTTTCTGAGTCTGGATGCGGACTGGAAATACTCTCCGACCCGGCTACACTCAATGTTGTACCTGTGGGCCTGAGCATTCACACAAGCATCCCCAATCAGACGGCCTGCCCGGGTAGTCTGGTCGCTTTCCCTGTTGATGTGACTAACTTCTACAGTGTGCAAAGTGCCGTTCTTATCCTGAATTATGATAATAGTGTACTCGATTTCAATGCACTGGTAAACACACACCCTGCCATTGCTGCAGGAAGCCTGACCGCCACAGAAGCAGGAGGAACCCTCACTATCCAATGGAATGGAGCTTCTCCCCTCTGGCCGGGTAATGCTACCCTGTTTGATATTGAATTCCAGTATTCAGGCGGAAGTACCAGTCTTGCCTTCGATACCTCGACAGCCACAAGCAGTGCCTATTACAATGCGGGGATGCAGAACCTGGCAGCCTCCTTCAGCGGAGCCCAGATGGATCCCGCCTCACAGGTACCGGTGATTACCTCCCAGCCGATGGATCTTACGGTAATGGAAACCGTTCCAGCCAGCTTTACGGTGGTCACTCCTGACCCTGGTGTAGGCTATCAATGGGAACTGAGCATTGACGGTGGACTCACCTGGTTGAGCCTGTCGAACGGAGCAGTGTACAACGGCGTAAATACCGCTACCCTCGAGGTGCTGAACCCCACTTTGGCAATGAATGGGTATCAGTATCGCGCAATCATTACAGAAGCCATTTGCGGATTCAACACCACCTCTTCTGTAGCAGTAATGACGGTTATTCCCTTTAACACCAACATTGTCACCACTGTACCCGATATTATAAGTTGTCCGGATACCATTTCCGTTCCTGTATTAATCAGCAATGCCAGTAATGTCTTTTCGATCAGCCTGAAGCTGAACTATGACACCAGCAGCTTGCAATATCTTGGATATCACAATCCTCATCCTGCACTGGCACCCGGATTCCTGAATGTATTCGCAGCGAATGCTCAGGTTGGGATCGGCTGGATGTCTTTATCTGAAGCCGTCATTCAGAATGACACCTTGCTTGAAATCCTGTTTGTGTACAGCGGGGGCTATGCTCCCCTGGGCTGGGACACCCTGGTGAGCGGCAATTGCCAATACAGCAACCTGATGGGAATGATACTGGATGATGAATACCACGATGGTTCTTTGGATTCTCCCGGACCCACCATTCTTACAGATCCTGCAGACCTTACCGTAGACGATGGTGATACCGCCAGCTTCAGCATCACCGCTGTTAACGCTACTGCGTACCAGTGGCAGGTCAGCACAGATGGTGGATTAAACTGGACCAGTTTGAGCAATACAGCACCATACAGTGGCGTGAATACAATGAGTTTGCTTATTGCGCCGGCTGCACTGACTATGGATGGGTATATGTACCGTGCAATGGTTTCAGGCAGTTGTCCGACTGAATATTCCAATCCGGCAATGCTTTCCGTGAATCCGCCGCTTCCTCTGGTTACGACCTCCATCGGCACGATGAACAGCTGTGCCGGAAGCATCAACATTCCTATTCGGGTAGCAAACCTGATCGGAGCACAGTCTTTCAACCTGGCACTATGGTACAACACCGATTCACTGGTATTGAATTACACCGGCTATGGCAATGTGCATCCCGCTCTTGCTTCCGGCAACCTGAGTGTGACCAATGTGGGAGACAGCCTGATCGAGATCAGTTTCTCTACCACCACCACGCTTAACGTAGGTACAGACTCCCTGCTCACCCTGAACTTCACCAGTACAGGGGGCAATACCAATCTGCGCTGGAATACCAATGATCCTCTGGCCTGCGAGTATCTTGATCCTCAAGGCTACTCCTTCCCTGAGCAATACCTGAATGGCAGCATACGTGTCAAGGAACTGCCGCTGACCCCAATGATGCCGGCTGGACCGGATTCGATTTGTGTGGGCGGCACTACCACCACTTATGTGATTGATACCGTTCGCTATGCAGATTATTATGTCTGGGAGATCAGTCCGGCTATGGCTGGAGTCGTTTTGGGTAATACACATACGGCTACCGTCAATTGGAATCCGATGTTCAGTGGGAATGCGACCATCACCGTATCCGCCTGGAACAGCTGCGGCGCCGGCCCGCTGTCCCCTGCCCTATCCGTCTATGTGAATACCCTTCCCGGACAGGCTGCCAATGCTACAGGGCCTACGACCCTCTGCGTTGATCCGGCCAATACAGTGTATACCACCACCGGGGCTGCCAATGCTACTGGATATGAATGGAAGATCACGCCAGCATCCGCTGCTACCCTCATCCCGAACGGAAACCAGGTCAGCGTTGACTGGAACGGCAGCTTCACAGGATATGCTGTGTTGAATGTCCGCGGTATCAATGCTTGCGGGCCCGGGCTCTATTCCTCCGGGCTGCTGATTACCGTTCATCCGGGCATCACTGTAAACCTGGGGCCGGATGTCACGGTTTGTGCCTCTTCTTCCCTTACCCTGAATGCCGGCAATCCGGGAGCTACCTACCTGTGGTCCACTGGTGCGAGCACACAAAGCATCACGGTTGACAGTACGGGGCTGGGACTGGGAACCTTCCCATTCTCTGTAACTGTTACATCCAATGTGGGCTGTCAGGCAAGTGATTTGGTGAATGTCACTTTTGACCCGTGTGTCGGTTTGGAAGAAATCAACGAAAGCAATATGCACATTTATCCCAATCCGAGTCAGGGATCCTTCTTTGTGGAAATGGATTTGAACACCAAAGAAGAAGGCATCCTGCAGGTCAGCAATCTGATGGGAGCCATTGTCTGGGAAGAAAACCTGCCAGCCCAAACAGGCCAGCTCACCAGGCATATTCACCTGAACGAACTGCCTGCCGGATTGTATCTGGTGAGTCTCCAGTCCAATGGTATTCGTCTGGTGAAAAAGCTTATTGTGCAGTAAATCAAGATTTGAACACCAAGAAGGGGCTGTCTGATACAGACAGCCCCTTTTTTTTGCAAGTCCGGAAGAAACCCGCTGAATAAGGCTAAATTCGCAGCCGATTGGCAATGAAGGATCTAACTAGCGGTAATGAAGGTAAGCTGATATTGCAGTTTGCAAGCCCAATGCTGTTGGGAAATGTATTCCAGCAGATGTACAACATTGTGGACAGCATTGTAATCGGCAACTATCTTGGCAAGGAAGCCCTGGCTGCAGTGGGTGCGGCCTTCCCGTTCATTTTCCTGCTCATCTCCCTGATCATCGGCATTGCTTCGGGAAGCACCATCATCATCAGCCAATATTTCGGGGCCAAAGACTTTGTCAGGGTAAAGCGCACCATCGACACGCTCTACATTTTTCTTTTTCTGGCTTCCATCACCATCAGCCTGATCGGCATCAGTTTCAGCGGGCCGATCTTTCGTTTGATCGCCCTCCCCGAGGAAGTCATTCCGCAGGCAGTGGTGTATATGAATATTTACATCTCAGGAATCATCTTTGCTTTTGGCTTCAACGGTACTGCAGCCATTCTGCGGGGATTGGGAGACTCCAAAACTCCGCTGATATTTCTCGTAGTAAGCACCCTGACCAATATCGGTTTTGACCTGCTCTTTGTGATCGTGTTCAAGTGGGGCATTGCAGGAGTCGCCATTGCAACTGTTATTTCACAGGCAGGGGCCTTCATTACGGCAATCATCTACCTGAACCGGACACACGAAATCGTGACCCTGAATACCTGGAAACTGGTCTTTGACCGGGAAATATTCCGCCAGAGTATTCGCATCGGGCTTCCTTCGGGCATACAGCAGTCTTTTGTCAGTATCGGGATGCTGGCCTTGTTCCGTATCGTGAATATCTTCGGCACCCCTGCCGCAGCCGCTTACACTATAGCGATGCGCATTGATTCTTTTGCCTCGATGCCGGCAATGAACTTTGCCGCCGCTCTGTCGAGCTTCGTCGGGCAAAACATTGGGGCGAATAAGCATTTCCGGGTGCGTTCAGGAATGCGGGCCACTATAGGAATGACAGCGATAATCTCCCTGGTGGTATCTACGCTTGCTGTCATTTTTCGCACTGAACTAATGATGCTTTTCACCAAAGACCCTGAAGTAGTAGCCCTGGGAGAGGATTATCTGCTGATTGTCAGCTTTTTCTACATATTCTTTTCCACAATGTTTGTGGTAAACGGGGTGTTAAGGGGTGCCGGAGACACCCTGGTTCCAATGTTTATTACCCTCGTGGCTCTTTGGTTTGTGCGCATCCCCCTCTCCTGGTATTTGTCCACCCTCATCGGTGTCACCGGGATATGGTGGGGGATACCTATTGCGTGGTTTATCGGGATGGTGCTGGCCTATATCTATTATAAAACAGGAAAATGGAAGGAGAAGGGCGTAGTAAAACATCCCAGGCCTTCAGACTCCGTCGGCTGAGTTATGCGTGATAATCATACTCGTTCAAAAGGCTGTAGCGACGCGTAATCCCATTGGCCGTGTCGTGCATCCAAACTTTGACCTCCACCGGATTAGCCTTGGCATCATAGCTTCTTTCCACTTTATGAATGAGCACGTCCTGCCGGTTGAAGGCCTCCTGTGCTATCTGATTGCCCTGCTCATCCAGCAAGAATTTCAATCGCTCATACTGTTCAGGGCTTTCGCTCACTATCTCTGTTAAGTGGCCTTCAGCATCAAACATCTGTCGGGTAATGCTACTCAGTTTACCCTCACGATAGGTCTTTTCTTCAGTCAGATGACCCTGGGCATCAAACTCAAAATGTTTTTCTGAAACAGATCCTGTCTGATGGTCTTCTTCGACGGAAAGGACCAGGTTTTGATTGTCGTCGTACGACCAGGATTTGGTCCACATTGCCTCTTCGTATTCGTATCTTTTCCGTTGGATGAGGTTCCCTTTCTCATCATAGCGCATTTCCTCCCTGTACTCCTCTTCTCCATCCTCATCCGTACACCGGATTGCCATTCTACGACCTGCTGAATCATACTCATACAGGCTTTCACTCAGAGAGCCGTCCTGATATCGAAGAAGGCTCCGTTGGAGATGCTCATCCGCATCATAGGAATACGTGCGCTCTTCCACGAGTTCATCGCCATCGTATAGGAGACTGCGGATCAGGAGACCCTTGTCGTTGTATTCCTGCTGTCGCATTTCTCCCCTTTGTCCGTCCGGAGAAAAGCTTTCTTCACTCAGTACATTTCCCATTGCATCAAAAAGGCTGTGTTCAGTTTTATAGCGGTGGGTCTCCACCTCCTGTCCGCTTTCGTTGTCGATGACAAACTCAATAATATGCGTGGTCTTTTCCTTGATCTGTGCCATTGTCTCTTTTTGTGGCAATAAAAGTACAGAAGAAAGCGGAAATGCCAGTCCGATGCATTTTTATCTAAATTTGTGAGCCTGAAGACATCCAACCAAATTCTGAAACAAAATGAAAAAAACCGGCTTTTTACTATTAATCCTGGGCATTCTTATGACTGCTTGTAAAACAGAGATCAAGCAGGGGCTGGAGTATCCGCTCACTGCCAAAGTAGATACCGTAGATGAGTATTTCGGTGTGAAAGTCCCGGATCCTTATCGCTGGCTTGAGGACGACAATGCTCCGGAAACCGAGGCCTGGGTGAAGGCCCAGAACGAAGTGACCTTCGGGTACCTGGAGAGCATTCCTTTCAGGGACAAAATCAAGGAGCGGCTCACTGAGTTGTGGGATTACCCCAAACAGGGCACGCCCTTCCGCAAAGGAGAGCGCTATTTCTTCTTCAAAAACGACGGCATCCAGAATCAGGACGTATTGTTCACAATGACCTCCCTGGACGCTGAGCCGGAAGTACTGCTCGACCCTAACACCTTTTCTGAAGACGGTACAGTTGCTTTGAGCAATTTGGAAGTCTCCAATGACGGGAAATACCTTGCCTATGCCATCGCTTCCGCCGGCAGCGATTGGAATGAGATCCGCGTGATGGATATTGAGAGCCGTGAGCTATTGCCTGACCTTATCCAGTGGGTTAAGTTTTCCAGCATATCGTGGGAAAAAGACGGCTTTTATTACAGTCGTTATCCGGCTCCGGTAGAAGGAAGTGAACTGACCGGCAGGAATGAATTCCATCGTGTGTACTACCATAAGCTGGGCAATGCACAGGACAATGATTTGCTGGTATATGAAAATCCGGCCTATCCGCAGCGCCTCTATAATGTCGGTGTGACGGAAGACGAAGCACATATCATTTTGTATGAGCAGGAATCTTCGTCGGGGAATGCCTTTTATTATAAGAAGGCTGCTGACAAAGATGGCGCATTCCAGGCCATCCTTACCCATTTTGAGAATATTAACAGGGTCATCGATCACATTGATGGCAAATTACTGGTACTGACCAATATTGCTGCTCCTAAGAAACGCCTGGTACTGGTTGATCCGGCAGCACCGGCCATTGAGGACTGGGTTGATCTCATCCCCGAGAAAGAAGAAGTGCTCCAGGGTGTCTACCTCTACGGTGGTAATATTTTTGCCACCTATATGAAAGATGCGACCAGCAGGGTGTATATCTATGGAATGGATGGACAATATGTTAAAGAGCTCAACCTTCCCGGGCTGGGTAGCCTGGGAAGCCTGAATGGGCAGCGTGCATCGGATGAAGTCTTCTTCTCTTTCACCTCATTCACCTTTCCCAATGCCATTTACCGCTATGACATTGGTTCAGGTGAAACTGTTCTTTTCAAGGAAGCGGGCATCGACTTCGACAGTGAGGCATACGAAACCACACAGGTATTCTACGCCAGCAAAGACGGGACCAAGGTGCCTATGTTCATCGTACATAAAAAGGGTTTGCAGATGGACGGGAACAATCCGGCATTGCTCTACGGATATGGCGGCTTTAATGTCAGCCTGACCCCCAGTTTCAGTGTTTCCCGCCTGGTATTTCTTGAAAACGGGGGGGTGTTTGCAATGCCCAATATCCGCGGAGGCGGGGAGTATGGAGAACAATGGCATAAAGCCGGCACCAAGCTACAGAAACAGAATGTATTCGATGATTTTATCGCTGCAGCCGAGTACCTGATCTCAGAGGGCTATACCAGTCCTGAGAAACTGGCAATGCAGGGAGGATCCAACGGCGGCCTGCTGGTAGGCGCGATTATGACCCAGCGTCCTGACCTGCTTAAGGTAGCCCTGCCCGCAGTGGGAGTAATGGATATGCTTCGTTTTCATAAATTTACCATTGGATGGGCCTGGACAGGCGACTATGGTTCCAGCGAAAACGAGGAAGAATTTCATTATCTGAAAGGCTATTCTCCCCTGCATAACCTCAAGGAAGGCACCTGTTATCCTGCCACCCTGATCACTACGGCCGATCACGATGACCGCGTGGTTCCTGCCCACTCCTTTAAGTTTGCTGCCACGCTGCAGGAAATGCACGCCTGTGAGCATCCGGTTTTGATCCGCATTGAGACTAAAGCCGGGCACGGAGCAGGAAAACCCACCGCCAAGCGCATTGAAGAAGCGGCAGACCTGTATGCCTTTATGATGTACAACCTCGGAATGAAACTGTAGCGGTTTTTCTCTACCCTGCCACAAACGAAAGCGCCCGGTATCTGATGGTCCGGGCGCTTTTTTTGCCTTTCAGCGATCAATACCCGCTGACTCCGGGCGGCAAGTCATCCGGCCTGCTATAGCGGGGATCAGTGGTAAAAACCGTATCTGTCAGGGTCAAGAGGAATGCCTTCAAATCTGCTTTTTCAAAGGGCAGCAATTGATTTCCGTTGTTGCTGATATGATGCATTAAAGGATCGATGTATGGCGACCATTTGAGCTCGTGGGCATAGAAGTCGATCACCTCATCCAGGGTCTCAAAACGCCCATCGTGCATATATGGACCGGTAAATTCGATATTGCGTAAGGTAGTGGCCTTATATGCGCCGCGCATCGACTCCTCACCTGTAACAGAATAGCGGTCTTTCTGCCCGGTAAAGTCGGTGTCTTTTCCATTATTATAAAAAAGATTTGTGGTGAAGAGGGGATTCCCAAATCCACCGTGACAATGGAAGCAATCTGCCCCCTCCTCTGTAGTAAACAACACAAAACCATTTAGTTCTGATTGCGAAAGCTGCACCTCGCCCCGCATATAGCGGTCGAACTTGGCATTGGAAGAGATCAGGGTACGGATGAATTGAGAAATAGCTTTGGCGATGCGGTCATACGTGACCTCCTCGGTTCCGAAGGCCGCTTTGAACATAGGAGGATACATTGGGATATTCTTGATGGCATTGACCGCTTTCTCTGGTGTACTGTTGGCTTCGTGTGGAACAGTGATGAATCCATACACATCCTGCTCAATAGAAGTGGCACTTCCGCTCCAGTTGATATGACCGGGATTCCAGATTAAATTGATCAGGGGGAGCATTGTATGCGGGGTGGCGATGCCATCCAGGCCCATCGGATGGGGTCTGGGCAAACCGATTTCAAAGGAGTGCTCCTGGCGGTGACAGGTTCCGCAACTCATATATTTTCCCTCATCCTCTCTTCCGGCCAGCCTTCCGTCATAGAAAAGATAGCGACCCAGCTCCACGCCTTCTTCAGTAAGGGGGTTATCTTCGGGAATATAAACCTGGCTCGGGAAGAATTGAGGTATCTGTAGATCGTATGGGGTTGGATTATGCACCGGCTCCGGATCGGGATCATCATCGCGATTGCAGGCAGAAAGCACGAGCAATCCGGGAATAAGCAAAGCAAAAAATGTTTTTTTCATTGTATTCTATTTTTGAATGCCAAAGCGGAAAACGTCGTGGGCGTTTTCACGCATTACGGCCATCGCTTCCTGGTTCTGCATCGTATATCCGCCATAGTAGTCCAGGTCGAAGGTATGCGGATTCCTAAACCAGTTCTCGATATGCATCACCAGATCCACGGCGGTGGTTTTTCCTGCTTCCACTGAGAAAGAAGAGGCTGGAAGGCCGATGCGCACAGAATTATCCACAAAATCGGTAATGGAGTCCACTACGATCACGTTGCCAGCGTATATCTGGCCCGGGCCCAGGTGGAAATCGAAGGAAGCGACAAAGTCATCCGGCCGTTTCCATTTTCCGTTGATTTTCAGATAATGATATCCTCCTCCAAGGAATACCGGCCAGAACATATCCCTTTCGGGCGGATTTAGAAACATCAGGGTTTTGTTCTTCTCCTCGATGATACCGAAGGTAAAGCTGATGGAATCATACTCGCCGGGAGGAAGGGGATCATATACCTCCCATTGCATTGTGGAAGGGATATCGTTGTCCACGTAATAAATATCCACCCATTGATCAATCAGTATGTCATCCTTGCCCTGCCTGTGCAGGGTCACATCGGAAATAAAATACTGCACCTCGGTCACCAGGAAAGGGTTCCCCGCCTCATTGGTATACATCATCTGGTCGGTTTGCAGTGGACTACCATCCAGAAAGTGGTGGAAATGGATTTTCAGCTTTCCTTTTGTTTCCGGCTCCGGAGGATCATCATCCTTGCAGGATGTAATGAGCATTCCCGACACCAGTATCATCAGGATAAGGCTAAAAATGGGAAATGGTGATCTTGCTTTCATAATTAAGATATTAATAAGGAACAACACCGGATACCACCACCGGCTTGGTCACATCATTGTCGCGCACCGCTTGTTTGTATATTTTCCCATCCACATAAATCTGGATGCGGGTGAAAGATTCGGGAACAGTGTCCAGGACGCTGAGGTAGAGAATTTGTCCGGGCTCGGCTGCAAACCTCATTGTCCAGACATCCTCCTCACTCTGGGCGGGAATAAAGACCGGGGTCTGTTTCTCTCCGCTCTCATCGGTATAGCTTACGGAGAAACCTGATACAGAATCGGTGATAAGGTACTTGACCTGTTTTGGATCGGCTTCTTTTTCACAGGCAAAAAACAGGAAGGCAAGGGCTGAGATTATGATGAGTTTTTTCATTGTTGCGGATGTTTTACAGATTGACAATCATATTCACAAAGAAGATGCGGCCGGGCTCATAAAAGTTGCTTCTGGATCCGATAATCCGCCGGTTCAGATGTTCATAGTAGGCTTCATCCAGCACATTGTTCACGCCTCCGCTGAACTGAAGGTACTCGTTGAAACGATAGCTCAGGGCCAGATCGATCACCGTAAAGCCGGGAGTAGCATTTTCCTCATAAGAAGCAGAAATACGGCTTTGCTCCGAGACAAGGCGCAGCGATGCCCTGGGCACCCACTGTCCGCCATTCAGCGGCCAGGCAAGGTGCAGATTGGCTTCAAAAGGAGGGATTTCCGGCATTGGATCATCGTCGAGCTCCACTTCCCCTGTGATCTGTCCGGCTTCATTCTTCACATAGGAAATGGCTTCTCCCAACACACCCTGGGTATAGGCAGCGGTAAACAACACCTTCAGGGGAAGGCTTGCAGGGCTCTGGTAAGTCAATTCGAAGCCGCTCAGGCTAGCATTGTCTGCATTATAGAATTGCTTAACCCCGGATACGTCTGCTGTCAAAGGTACTTGTTCTGCCGGTGGGATGCGCTTTCCAGTGATATAATCGGTGATGTAGGAATAGAATACATTCCCTTTGATGGAACCCAGTCCCGGATGTGCATATTCCAGGGTCAGGTCAAGTTGATGGTTTGCCTCGGGCTCCAGCTTCGGGTTACCCAGGTAATCAAAACGATCATAACCGATGGGGAGCAGAATGATGAAGCGTTCCAGCATATCGGGACTTCGCACCCCACGGCCTGCGGAAAAGCTCAGTTTCAATGCCTCAGTCAGCTTACGGCTCAGGCCTGCGCTGATGCTGAGGTTGGTAAAATCAGAGGCATTATCAGTACTGGCATAGATTTCATTCATCATCTTCATCACACTGATGTCCGATGAATTTGCGCTGTTCTGGTCCACCCTCAGGGCAGCAATCAATTCGGTCCGGTTCCAGGATTTCCGGTACTCTGCAAACAGCCCGAGATTGCGGATACTTGCTTCGTTCCAAAGCTGTTCGGTGAAGATGGGGTAAGTGGGCTGGGCAATCAGATTCTTAATGCGATCCCCGTCCTTATAAATATCTTCCATATCCACTCCGGCGATCAGATTCGCTGATCCCAACTTAAACCCGCCCTGGAGGCGGAAGCCCTGGTTATAGGTTTCCACCGTACTCACCGCAGCCACGGTATCAGAGAAAGGCCTTTGCTTGTTGTCCATCTGATGGTACACATCAGAACGATACACTTTTAGGTCAATAGAATGAAGCACCTCGCCCAGGTCTTTGACTTTGTAATCAAGAGAATAGAGTTTAGTGTCATCCAGGCGCTCGTCCATTGGCAAAGCAGGGAACTTCACATTCTCTCCTTTGCTGCTTTCCCAGCTAAACAAGACTTCGTGTCCTTTCAAAGGGATAAACCCAGCCTGAGCCTTGTAACTGTAGCGCGTAAACTCCGAGGGGATCACTTCTCCCCTGCCATCGGTGTAATTGCCATACTGTTTTTTGGAACCGGAAAGCTGAAAGAAATAGCGTTCATCTCCTCCCCTGAGGCGGAGGTATTCCTTGTCGCCATTCCAATTGCTTTCATAACCTTTGATGCCGTGCACCTCCAGGGTGAAATCATCATAAGGATGCGGTGCGGAAGTGATCATATTCATCACGCCACCCATTGCCGGTCCGTAACGCAGGGCATAAGGACCTTTAATGATTTCTATCTTTTCAATTTCTTCAATCTCGATATGGGCTGCGGTCGGGTCCATCCTGTTCGGGCAGCCCCCTTCAATCTTCAACCCATAATCAGCCTGTACATTCAGCTGACTGAATCGAAAACCGCGAATGACCGGGTCGAGGGCTATGCCTCCCTTTCTTACGGCTGCCACATTGGGTTCAGTCCTGATAAAATCCCCGATATCTCTGGCAGAAGTACGTTCTATTTTTTCTCTCAGCACAAAGTCCTTGATGTAAGGTACCCGTTCGATGGCCTGATCACGGATTTCCACCGGCATCAGTTCCCTGACCCTGGGGGTAAGGCTGAGTTGTAGCCGCAGCTGCTCCCCGGCAGCCAGTTTTATGTCCTGCCTGTGGGTTTCATACCCCAGGTGGGTTATCTGGAGCGTATAACTGCCGGCCTCCAGTGATTTACAATAAAACATTCCGTATCGGTCGGTAATGCTCCCTTTCTTCTTCCCTTGCAAACTTATTTCCGCATCCGGCACCGGCTGGCCGCTGATCTTATCAAGGATGAGCCCCTGAATTCCACTTTGCTGCCCTTTGAGGGCCACAGATGTTGTCAGCAGCAACAGCATAATTATGCTGACAATCAAGACATTCCCAATTTGTTTTTTTTGTGCTCTCATCTTGGCTTGTTTTGACCATTAGTTCATAACTACAAATATATACATTTTTATAGACACCATACAGGACCAAAGGTTTCCTGGACAGATCCGGTAATTCAGCTTAATTTTGCCGGATGAAATTCAAGATAGGTGATCGGGTGAAATTCCTGGATGAGCACGGCGGGGGCATCATCACAAAAATTGTCAGCCATAACCTGGTTCACGTGGCCATTGAGGATGGGTTTGAGATTCCCACCCTTACCAGTAATTTGTTGAAAGCGGAGGCGATAGAAAGGGTTTCTGTCTTTGCCCCCCCTGCAAAGCCCGTTGAACAACCTATCGCTGAAGAGGAGGACGGAAGGGAGCAGCCTCTGCTACATCTGCAGGGAAGGAAGGCAATGCCCAGAGGGCTTTATCTAATTTTTCTGCCTCAGGATCAGAAATGGCTGACGACGGGGAAGTTTGACATTCTGCTGATCAACGACACCCCCTGGGACGTCCTTTTCAACCTCTGGCTAGAGCAAGCTGAGGGCGGATATCGGGGTAAAGACTTCGATGGCATTGCTGCGGGGCATAGTTATCATCTGGCAACGGTCAAGCCTGAGCGCCTGGAAAACTGGGGACGTGGCACCCTTCAGTTTCTCTTTCGGCAGGATCAGGCTGAATATATGTTGCTGCCTGCCAGCATCGATTTTAATATCAAGGCTTACCGCTTTCTAAAGGAAGGTGCATACGAGGAATACCGCTTTGTAGAAGGCAGAGCCGTCCTCGTCAATCTGAGCTCTTTGGAGGCTCTGCAGAAGGCAGGGCAGAAGAAGGACAAGGGCCTGCCGGAAGCGGAACAACGCAAGGCAAGGGTGCAGGACAACGAGCTTATCCATAGCTTCCGCAAAGGAGAAGGGCTGGCAGAAGTGGACCTGCACATTGAGGTTTTGATGAAAGAGGTGCGGGGATTGAGCAATCACGAGATCTTGAACATTCAGCTGGGGCATTTTCTGGCCTGCCTGGAGAGCGGGATCCGCAGTGGTTACCGGGAGCTGATCTTTATCCACGGAACAGGTTCCGGTAAGCTGAAAGCGGAGATACTGGAACGATTGCGCGAATACAAAGGGGTGGAGGCAGAGGATGCCCCGATGAAGGATTATGGGGTGGGTGCCCTCAGGCTAAGGCTTTCACAGAAAGCATCTCTTTAACAGCGCTCCCTTTCCCTTTCCCTTTCCCTTTCCCTTTCCCTTTCCCTTTCCCTTTCCCTTTCCCTTTCCCTTTCCCTTTCCCTTTCCCTTTCTGATACTTATCTTTGCAGCGGCAGGACTGCTGCCCGTTCTATCGCTCCGGCTTATATGGCCGGGGAGGAAAGTCCGGACAACACAGAGCACCATACTTCCTAACGGGAAGGTCCCGCTTATGCGGGAACAGCCAGTGCCACAGAAAACAACCGCCTAAGGCCTGCTTCGGCAGATCCGGTAAGGGTGAAAACGTGGGGTAAGAGCCCACGCTGCCGTTTGGTGACAGGCGGCAGGGGTAAACCTTATGGGTTGAAAGACCAAATACACCGGGGCTTGAGGGCTGCTCGTCCGATCCCGGGGGGTAGGTCGTTAGATCCTTCCGGCGACGGGAGGGCCAGATAAATGATAGAACGCCCGGCTTGTCCGGGCCGACAGAATCCGGCTTACAGGGAAGCAGTCCTGCTGTTTTGTTCCTTTGGATGTGGTTGAGGGAAAGAGAGGGTGAGGGTGAGGGTGAGGGTGAGGGTGAGGGTGAGGGTGAGGGTGAGGGTGAGGGTGAGGGTGAGGGTGAGGGTGAGGGTGAGGGTGAGGGTGAGGGTGAGGGTGAGGGTGCTGTGTGCTGAGGAAGCCTTGGGTCAATGGCATTAAAGTGTCGAGTCCTTCCCTTTCTGTTGTGTGATTCTCGCTGTGACAATATCCAGGAAGATGGAAGACTAAAGGCAATCTCATTCTCCCGGGACGCATCCAGACAGTGCAGAATAATGCTATTACCCCCGGCAGTGCAAGGCAAGCCCAAGGTGAGCATAAGTACCCCAAAGAAGAGAAGAAGGATAAGCCGGATTTGGGGCGGGGTTTAATTTATAATACCTCTAAATTAAGCGGTCCTCAGCCTATTTAGAATCCCACAAACATACTGATAAGACCAATTTCTGTACCTTCGTGCGAAGATCAGCATTGTATTGTGCTGACATTGTCAAACCACTTAAAAACAACCAAATATGGCAAAAGTGAGAGGTGACATCGTAATTGATACAGAACGATGCAAAGGCTGTCAGGTTTGTGTGCCCGCTTGCCCAAATGATGTTATCGCTATGTCTAAGAATGTCAATAGCAAAGGCTACCGATACGCAGAAACCACCAATGATGAATGCATTGGATGTGCCAACTGCGCTATTGTTTGTCCTGATGGCGTGATTACCGTTTACAAACTGAAACTCACCGCATAATTTAATTCTCTCCCAATGAAAGAACTGAGGTTGATGAAGGGCAATGAAGCTGTTGCCGAAGCTGCCATACGTGCCGGGGCAGACGGGTATTTCGGATATCCCATTACCCCGCAATCAGAGGTAATGGAATACCTTATGACAGAAAGGCCCCACGAAAGGACAGGTATGGTTGTGCTCCAAGCAGAAAGTGAAATCGCATCTATTAATATGCTCTATGGCGGAGCCGGATGCGGCAAAAAAGTGATGACCAGCTCGTCCAGCCCGGGTATCAGTCTGATGCAGGAAGGCTTATCCTACATCGCAGGAGCAGAACTGCCTGCTCTGGTTGTTAATGTGGTAAGGGGTGGTCCCGGACTGGGTACCATACAACCATCCCAGGCCGATTATTTCCAGACCGTCAAGGGAGGAGGGCACGGAGACTACAGGTTGATTTCCCTTGCACCCTGCTCGGTTCAGGAAATGTATGATTTTGTTAAGATTGGCTTTGACCTCGCATTCAAGTATCGCAACCCGGTGATGATCCTGACAGATGGGGCTATCGGGCAAATGATGGAAAGAGTGGAACTGGATGAACAGGTACCAAGACTCACCGATGAACAGATCAGAGAAAAGTACCCCTGGGCTACCTTAGGAAAGCTTCCGGGCAAACACCGGAGCATCATCACCTCCCTTGAGCTTGAATCAGCAAAGCAGGAGCAGGTCAATCTGAGAATTCAGGCAAAGTATAAATTGCTGGAAGATGAGGTCCGCTATGAAGAAATTCAATGCGAAGACGCTGAATATCTTGTGGTTGCTTATGGCACAAGTGCCAGAATATGTCAAAAAACGATTCAACTGGGACGCGAGAAAGGGATCAAGATCGGACTATTGCGCCCTATCACCCTCTACCCTTTCCCAAGCAAAGCCATTGCAGCAGCAGCCACCAGGGTTAAAGGCATCCTTTCTGTGGAAATGAGCGCCGGCCAAATGGTGGAAGATATCAGGCTTTCTGTCCCTTGCGATCTTAAAGTTGCGCATTTTGGCCGATTTGGCGGGATTATACCAAGCCCTTCAGAAGTATTGGAAGCACTTGAAAACAATTTAATCGGAGGATAATATAATGGCTGATATTCAAACTCAGGACATACGCAAACCGGAAAACCTGGTTTACAGAAAAACACCTGTACTGACAGACAATGTACTGCACTATTGTCCGGGATGTGGTCACGGCACTGCACACAGATTGATTGCCGAAGTCATCGAGGAAATGGGCATACAAGGCAAAACGATTGGAGTAGCACCGGTAGGATGCTCCGTGCTGGCCTACAATTATTTTGACATTGATATGCAGGAAGCAGCACACGGAAGAGCTCCGGCACTGGCCACGGCCATCAAAAGACTACTGCCTGAACATTACGTATTTACCTATCAGGGTGATGGAGACCTGGCAGCCATCGGCACAGCGGAAACCATTCACGCCTGCAATCGCGGAGAAAACATCACCGTCGTCTTTGTTAACAATGGCATTTATGGAATGACAGGCGGACAAATGGCGCCAACCACTTTGGAAGGAATGAAGTCGTCCACCTCTCCATACGGCCGCGACCTCAAAAGTATGGGCAATCCACTGAAGATTACTGAACTTATCGCCCAACTCCCCGGAACATATTTTGTAACCCGGCAGGCAGTGCATAAGCCGGGTGCCGTGCGGAAATGCAAGAAAGCCCTCCGAAAGGCTTTTGAGAATCAAACATTAGAGAAAGGACTATCCTTCGTTGAAATCGTATCCAATTGCAATTCGGGCTGGAAAATGACCCCATTGGATTCCAACAAATGGATGGAAGAGAATATGTTCCCATTCTACCCGATGGGAGACATTAAGGTTGACGGTGAACTCATTAAATAGCATAGAAAACAGTACTATTATGACAGAAGAAATCATCATAGCCGGATTTGGAGGACAAGGTGTTCTTTCTATGGGCAAAATACTGGCTTATTCAGCTATTATGCAGGATCAGGAAGTGAGTTGGATGCCCTCCTACGGTCCTGAAATGAGGGGAGGCACGGCAAATGTGACTGTCATCCTGAGTGATGAAAGAATCAGTTCGCCTATCCTGAATCAGTTCGATACGGCCATCATCCTGAACCAGCAATCGATGGATAAATTTGAATCGATGGTGAAACCCGGCGGATTGCTGCTCTACGACGGAAACGGAATAACAAGGCATCCGGAACGAAAAGACATTAAAATCTGCAGGGTTGATGCAGCAGACGAAGCAGCTAAAATGGGGCTGTCCAAAATCTTTAATATGATCGTGCTGGGAGGCTTCCTCCAAATGAGGCCTATCGTAAAACTGGAAAACGTCATCAAAGGCCTGAAAAAATCCCTGCCAGACCGTTATCATCACCTCATCCCCGCTAATGAAAAAGCGATCACACGCGGAATGGAGATTGTCAAAGAATTGAACTGAGGCAGAAATAGACACACACAAAAATAAAGGTGGGGATTCCTCACCTTTTTTTTTGTCGTTCAGCATAAAAACCCGATGGCAGCAGGCTATACAAAACAAAGGGCTGAAGATGTCAAATCTCTCCTCGAAGAGATGACACGCAAATACAATACCCCCGATTTCATCAAGAATGATCCTGTCTCGGTTCCGCACAGGTTTCATAGAAAACAGGATATAGAAATAGCCGGCTTCTTCTCAGCCCTTTTTGCCTGGGGAAGAAGAGAAACGGCCATTAATAAAGCGAATCAACTGATGAATCTTATGGATGTTCAGCCCTACGAATTCATTTGCAATGCAAACACGAAAGACTTCAAACGCTTTGAATCCTTTTGCCACCGCACGTTTCAGGGCGACGACATCCTTTTCCTCATTGCAGCCCTGAGAAAACTGTATCACCGCTTTCCTTCGATGGAAGACTGCCTGGCCTCACTACATTCCGAAGACAGTATTGGACAAACCATCAGCAACTTCCGGAAATATTTACTTGAATCTGATCACCTGAAAAGATCAGCGAAACACCTCCCGGACCCAGCCAGGGGCAGTGCCGCAAAAAGATTGAATTTATTCCTGCGATGGATGGTAAGAAAAGACCAATGCGGAGTCGATTTTGGAATATGGGACTTTCCCGGCGCACATCAGCTCAAACTCCCCCTCGATGTGCACTCCGGGAAAACAGCACGAATGCTGGGCTTGCTGAGCCGCCCTCAAAATGATTGGAAAGCGGTTGAAGAAGTGTCGTCGGCCCTGCTGGAATTTGATCCTCACGACCCGGTCAAATACGACTATGCCTTGTTCGGATTGGGCATATTTGAGAAATGGGGATCTTTCACTCAGCTCATCGGACAGCATCATCAGAATGCGGTGCTATAGAAAATACCGGCACTTTTGCCCCGGAGCTGTCAATTCAGATATCAATGGCTACAGTGAGTTTCATTATTAATCCTAAATTTGCCCTAACCTGATGGTAGTATGATGAAAAGATTCACCCTATTCTGGATTGCCCTGAGCCTGATCGCAATCGCTTCCTGCAATAAAGACATTGAAGAACCTGTCAAAGACCCACCCGAAAACTATCAACCCCTTGGAAAAGGTTCATACTGGACCTATTCAGGGTACAATGGCGGGCAAAGTTACAATGTGGAAGTAAATGGTTTTTCAGATACCATTAACGGATACCTCTACCACAGTCTAAATCACACCCTCCTCGGAGAAGTTTGGTTCCGGAAAGAAGAGGGCGTGTATTATAACCTATACGAAATTAACGGAACGGACTACGAGTTTCCCTATCTGCAAGACAACAGGGATACAGGAGTGAGCTGGGAGTTCCAGGCCAACATTGGAGGAATTAACACCCGTCACATATACACCATCAGAGAAAGAGATGTAAACAAAGTGGTTTTTGGCCAGCTTTTCAGGGATGTGATTGTAGTACAAATGGACACCTACCTGGATCTCGGTGCAGGCTTTGATTCGGTTTACTTCTCATCAATGAACTGGTACGCAAACGATATAGGTCTCATTTTCGCCGATATCAGCAATGAAGGCCTTACCTTCCTGGAATACTACGAAGTAAAGTAGCTTTCACAAATCTATCTGATCGGGAAGCCGTTGGTTTTGATAGGACCAGATCATAAAGGCAATCGCAATCAACAATACGAGGATGCCTATCGCAAAAGTGATCGCAAATCCAAAAACCAGATAAAGCCATATTCCGATCAGTGGGGAAAAAAGTGCCCTGAAACCAGTAAGGCTCAAGTGTATCTCCTGGTACAAACCCACATTCTGATCTCCTGAAAAATAAGAGGATCCAATATTCCATAGAATGGGCATCGTTGCAGCAAAAACACTGTGAAATAGAAGATAGGGTATAAGAAACCAATAAATATCAATCCCTAAGAAAGAGAAATAATACGGGAATGATAAGGTCAAAATCAATGACAATAAATACAGGGCCAGCGATGCATAAGCGATGACTGAAAAGCGCCTTGGACGAAGAATACCAATCCAATTGCCCGCCACTGGCAATAGAAGAATAGCCCCAATATTGTACACATTTTTATAGAAGGCAATGCCGGAGTAATTCATTTGCAGCCCGTCGGAGAAAAACAATACAATAACCGTGGTGGTGCTCATAAAAGCAAAGCCATACAGCATAAACCCAATTTCAAAGTGCCGGTATGCAACATTATGTTTCAGAACCGAAAGCATATTGTCTAAAGATTTTCTTACGGATACGCAGATGCCATCCGGCTTCAGGCTTTCAAGAACCGGAGCATAAGGAACCCGGCTAAGAACGAAACCCGAAACCACTCCGAACACCGAAACGAAAGGAAGGATATACGTGAAAGCATTCCGGTCATAATCAAGCAGTAAACCATACAGAAAGGTCACAATAAGCATTACAACCTTATTCACCGAAGTAGCGAACCCATAAAGCTTTCCAAAGTTGTTTACTGAATAATTCTGTCGCAAGAGAAGATTGACCGAAGGGAAAAGGATGGGTGATCCGAGATAATAGAGAAAAAACAAGGCAAGAAACAAAGAATGCCATAAACCTGATACGATATCTGATTCCTGATGATGTGGAAAAAACAAAAGTATAAAAAGGGGTAATCGGCTTATCAACACAGTATACCGAAGCAGCAGCCTTTTATTGGGTATCCTGCGCAGGAATTCATTAAAAAGGACCAGAAAAAGGAATACCAGCATACTGAACTGAAACAGGAAGCCCAGCTGAACGGCTGAACCCTGCAGGCTCTTTACAAACACAAATTCGTTCAGGGCAATCACACCCAGACAGAAGCCCTCGAGCACTGAGTAGACAAGGTGAAGCTTAAAGCTCACCTTTTCACGTGGACGAAGACTGCTGAGCAACGGAGCAAACAAACTATGAATATTTGAAAGAGGGAAGATAAAAAAAAAGCGAAGCTCAAAGCTTCGCCGTGGAAAATTGTCAGTTTGTGAAAAACTATTGCACTGAGGCCACCAGGGATATTTTCAAACCAATCTCATCCTTAATAAAATCATCCTTGAGGTCATTAAAGAAAGAGGGTGAAGCAAAACGTACATTCCACTCAGAGCGGTCAATGACAAATTGGTCGGTAGAGGCCTTGAGCATATTCTCTGCAATGGAAATACTGGCCGGGAATGTGATACTCCGGGTCACATCCTTGAGGGTAAGATTTCCGGTAATGCTGTGACGATCGCCCTCAATATGCTCAGTCGAAGTAATTTCGAATGTTGCCGCAGGGTAGGTTTCGACTTCAAAGAAGTCGGCAGATTTCAGGTGCCCAACCAGGTTTGCATTCTTTTCCGGATCTTCCAAATCAAGACAGACGATTGAATTCATATCGATTTCAAAGCTGCCTCCGCTGATGCGACCATCAGACACCATAATTTCGCCATCGCTTAAGGAGATGAGACCATCGTGGGCATAAGCGATTTTTGCTCCTTCCCATTCAAGGACTGATTGATCGGTATCGACAGAAAATGTGGCATCAGCCAGGACATCCTCAGAGGTAGTTTTGGCTTCATCGGAGCTCACTTTCTCACCGGAGGGTCCGCCTCCGCAAGATACCAGGATTACGCTGGCAAATCCTGCAAGCATTGCATTTCTAAATACTCGTTTCATAGGGTTCTTTCTAAGGGTTATTTTTTTGTTTGGGCAGATGTAACACCAATTAAATCAGTATTGTTCAAGATGCAGTGAAATTTTTGTTTAACAAGCAGGTGGATACCATTTTGCCATACTCCCTGAAGGAAAGAGGGACTTATGAAGGCAAAGAGGCTCACTAATGACACATTAGCCACATTATCCACTGATTATCAACATATTAAAAAAAGAAACTTAAATTCAATACATTTGTTCTTTAAAAAAAGCCCTATGAAAACATATATATCGTCCGCAAAACAGAGAGAAATGAAGCCTGATCTGGAAAAAGAACAAATCCTGAACGATTACTTCCTGGCTCAGCTTAGCAGAGAGATCAGTCTGATCGGTCGACGCGAGGTACTCTCGGGAAAAGCCAAGTTTGGCATTTTCGGGGATGGCAAAGAAGTGCCTCAGTTGGCAATGGCTCACGCTTTCAAAACCGGAGACTGGAGGTCGGGTTACTACAGAGACCAAACATTTATGATGGCAGCCGGATTATTCAGTCCGGAAGAGTTTTTCGCCCAGTTATACGGTGACACAGACCCGCAGGCGAATCCGGGAACGGGCGGACGCCTGATGAACAATCACTTTGCATCCCGCACCCTGGATGACAAAGGAATGTGGCTTGATCTGGCTTCCATTAAGAATTCTTCCGCTGACATTTCCCCCACTGCCGGACAAATGCCCCGCCTGATTGGTCTTGGACTTGCCTCTAAACTCTTCCGACAGAATAAGGCTTTGCACTCTTTCTCCCAGTTTTCGAAGCAGGGGAGTGAGGTGGCTTTTGCTACAATTGGAGACGCCAGCACCAGCGAAGGCGTGTTTTGGGAGGCAGTCAATGCCGCCGGAGTTTTGCAGATACCGGTAGCCATTTCCGTATGGGATGACGACTGGGGAATCAGTGTTTCGAAGGAGTATCAAACCACCAAGCAAAGCATCAGTGCAGTACTGGCAGGATTTGAAAGCGATGAAAAGGGTAAGGGATTCGAGATATATACTGCCAGGGGTTGGGATTATCCCGCCCTGGTTAAAATGTATCAGGACGGCATCGAATATTGCCGCAAGCATCATTCCCCGGTCTTATTTCATATTACTGAACTAACACAACCACAAGGACATAGTACATCAGGCTCTCACGAAAGATACAAATCAGAGGAAAGACTGAAATGGGAAAAAGCATTTGATTGCAATCTGAAATTCAGGGAATACATCCTGGGCACTGATCTGGCAACAGCCTCAGACCTTGATCATCTTGAAATGAAAGCAAAAGCCCGGGCAAAAGAAGCCAGGAAAAAAGCCTGGAACAACTACATTAAGCCGATTGAACAAAAGCGTAAAGCCTTCATTCAGATGGTGGATGTCACCACCTGCAATTGTGCAAAAACACAAAAGATTGAAGCTATAAAGAACGAACTGCAGCGGATTGGGGAGCCCATCAGGAAAGACGTAATGGCGGCAGCGAAACAAATCCTCCGCCTGATATGTGACTCCTGTACCGTCCCGGAAAATTCACTCAAAACCAATGTCAGCAAATGGCTCGACCGTGCACAAAAGGACAATGCGGAAAGATACAATACCTTCCTGTACTCTGCATCGGAACAATCTGCAATGAAAATACAGGAGGTGAAGCCGGTTTTTTCAAATAATGCCCCTATGGTTCCGGGCAGGGAAATCCTGAGAGACAATTTTGATCGATTACTTGAAACCAATCCCTTGATCGTCGCTTTCGGTGAGGATGTGGGTCGAATTGGCGGGGTAAACCAGTCGATGGAAGGCCTTCAGGCCAAATATGGGGAAGACAGGATATTTGATACCGGGATCAGAGAAGCGACCATCGTCGGCCAGGGCATTGGTTTAGCAATGCGCGGCTTCAGGCCTATCGCTGAAATTCAATACTTTGACTACCTGCTGTACGGACTGCAGGTGATCAGTGATGATCTGGCTACCTTGCAATACCGGACACGGGGCGGACAGAAAGCCCCCGTGATTATCAGCACCAGGGGCCACAGACTGGAAGGGATATGGCATTCAGGGTCGCCGCTGAGTATGGTTATCAATTCAATCAGGGGAATCCACGTTTTGGTTCCCAGGAATATGACCCAGGCAGCCGGCTTCTACAATACTATGCTTGCTTCGGATGAACCGGCCCTGATCATCGAACCGTTGAATGCCTATCGGCTCAGAGAAAAAAGACCATCCAATCTGGGTGAATTTAAGGTTCCTCTTGGTGTTCCGGAAATCCTGACAAAGGGCAGCGATGTCACACTGGTTACTTACGGATCCTGTGTCAGGATTGCTCAGGATGCTGTAGCTCAGCTAAAAGAATTCAATATCTCAGTTGAATTGATCGACATTCAAACCTTGCTCCCCTTTGACATCTACGGCATCATCGGCGAATCATTAAAAAAGACAAACCGCATTGTATTCTTCGACGAAGATGTGCCCGGAGGAGCGACAGCCTTTATGATGCAAAAGGTGATCGAGGAACAGAAAGGCTTCTATCATCTGGATGCCGAACCCAGAACGGTCACAGCCAAAGAACATCGTGCCGCATACAGCTCGGATGGAGACTACTTTTCCAATCCCAATGCAGAAGATGTATTTGATGCTGTGTATAATCTGATGCACGAGTCTGACCCATCCAGGTATCCCAAGATTTTTTAAGACCCTCACTGCATCATTAGTAGAAAATAGCCATAAAGAAGGACGGCACTTTACCTGAGAAAACCATACGCAAACAAAGAAATGCACGACATAGAACCTTTTTATGGCTGGGAAAAATACTACCAAACATACAAAGACCCGGCATCGCCTTTCTTTGGCAGGCAACCATCCGGAGGGTTTTACAGCAATACCGTATACAACTACTACATCCATCCGGATTGGGATGAGATAGGCTCCCCCACCCTCTACCTTAAACTGCTCTTTGCGGAATACCAGGCCGGATTTGCTGTGATGGAATTCATAGGGGAATGGAACGACATTCTCCATAATGATATAATGTATCTGAGTCGATACGTAGTTGACCCTTTACTCAATGAAGGCATTACGCGTTTTGCCCTCATTGGGGAGAACCTGATGAATTTTCACTCCGGAGACGACGACTACTATCAGGAATGGAATGAAAACATTGAGAATGGCTGGATCGCCTGCATCAATTTCAGGGAGCACGTTAAGCAGGAAATCGAGCAGGCGAATCTGGACTACTATCTCATTTTGGGGGGCAAACTGAATGAAGTAAAATGGCGCACGCTCAATCCCGCTCAGCTCCTATTGCACCTGGAAAACATCGTTTCAAGAAGACTGCCGGCCTGATATTCAACTATGTGTTTTTGTTGCCCTGAGCATTTCCCGCTTACCGGGAGGACCATTGAGACGCGCTGTTTGAAAGCCACTCTTCTCCATCGTCCTTCTTATCTCACCCTTGGCTGCATAAGTGACCAGTATCCCTCCGGGTGCCATAGCCCGGTAGAGTTTATCAAACACGGGCAAGCCCCATAAGTCCGGATTCACCTCAAAGGAGAAAAGATCAAAATAGACAAGATGGAAAGCTCCGTTTTTCAGCGTGACATCCAGAATGCTTTGATTGAGCTTGTGGAGCACAAAGTGCTCTCCGATGAAAACCGGTGTATCCCAGGATGACAAATGCATTTCCTGAAACGCCTTATACCCTGCTTCGAATGACATAAAATCCGGATGATTCAGCTTAGACCATATTGCTTTCTCCAAAGGCCTTGTCTCCAGACCAACATAATGAATCCTTCGCAGCCCCGACTGAGCCGCATCCCAGGTGAGTAAAGCATTTAACCCGCTGCCGAACCCGGCTTCCAATATCCGGACCGGATTCACCATCGCGGGCAAATGTTGAAATCCCTGTTCAATGAAAACATATTGAGATTCAGTCCGGGCTCCCTTGATTGAATGATAATGTTCACTCGTTCCCTCTGGCAGTAAAGTATGAGAACCGTCTTCTGTAAGAATGATCTTCATAGGAATATTATGGTCTTAGTATAACCGCAGCGTCAAAGGTATTGTGATTTCCGCGATACTTTGCCACTTCAAGCCCATTATTCAAAGACACCAGGCTCAGGCAGGAATCGCCAACCACACCCAGCACTTCCATTGCAGGATCGACAAACAGAAAATGCCCCCCGCCGGAAGGGGGAAGGAGTTGGAGAACATCCCCGGCCGGATCATAGCGATACAGATCCGTATCCGTCGTAAAAAACAAGACTCCCTCCTCAGTAAAAACGGCTGCCGACATCGCAGTCCCCAGGTATCTGACGAGCACATTCTCAATATTCGGATACAAGACCAGGCTCCGGATTTCAGCCCCTCCCACCTCGTTGTTGCCAACCCAGAGATAGTCCTGTGCTCTTTGGATCAACGCCTTCGTGTCTAATCCCTGAGATATTCGATAATACAGGCTTCCTGAGGGATAGTAATAAATGCTGAGATAGCGCGATGAGCTAAAGCGGGAAACCTCATCCACCAGCAAAAACCCTTCAGCAAGCAATGCATTCGCAGCATAGCAACCCTCTTTGAGCAAGATGCTTGCTTCTGTCAAGCCATCAGGCCTGTATACGCGAACAAAGCCATCCGCAAATCCGACCAGAAGAAATTTTTTCAGTCCCGGATTAAGAAAAGTAAAATAGGGTGAGGGTGGATTTGGAATCGCATTGACCTTCCATATAAGATTGAAGCCGTCAATACTTCGCGCTTCGAGGGCACCGCTTACCTTGCCACTAACAAACAAAAGATCATTCCCCGGAATTTGCCGCAATCCCAAGTGATCGCCTCCAAGGGTGTCGCGCGATTGCTCCGTTAAAAACTTGTCGAACCAAACCAGCACCTTGCTTTGTGTGGATAGATATTCGGCCATAACATAAGCCTGGGTTTGGAGCGGAGCGTGCTCCAGAAAGACATTCTGATACTTTCGTTTCTCCGACTCCCCATCTTTTACCCAAAGCCTGATCCGGTGATTTCCCGTGGTGAACGGCACATCATCGAGAACAATAAAAGAGTCGTAGAGCAAGGTCTTACGGTCCGGATAAGTCGTCTTTTTCGGTCCCAGCGGTGTACCCGCTTCATTAAGCAGATCAAGCTGAATTTCTGTAATAGGTCGTTCAGCCTTGATCTCCGCCTTGATCCGGATGGTATCCCCTGAGTAAAAGACAGATTGGGGCAGGGGTTCAAGAAACACAAGGGATGGCGGTAAAAAAACCTCAGACTTGCAGGAAAGCAAGCCATAGATGAGCAAAACCAAAAAGAGGTGAAGCCCGGTTTTCATCATACACTTCAAACAAGCGTAAAAAAATGGCATTTTTTTCCGTTTCACCCCCCCAAGATCGTATATATTAAGTAAAGATCAAGCGATGCTCAATAAAATTCAGACCGGACGAATGCTGTTTCTGGACATTGAAACTGCCCCGCAATTTCCTGACTATGAAAAAATGGACAGGGTAACGAAAGCATTGTGGGACAAGAAAGCAAGCTTCCTGAAGCGAAGCAATGATGACACAGCAGAGACCCTTTATGCCAGAGCGGGGATTTATGCAGAATTCGGCCGGATTATATGTATTTGCGCAGGTCTGACAGAGAAGAACTGCCTCGACATCTATACCTTTTCAGGCAGGGAGGAAGAGTTAATTCTGAAACGGTTTACAGCCTTTATGCTCCGTAACAGGCAGAAATACGACTGCCTTTGCGCACACAACGGTAAAGAGTTTGATTTTCCCTACCTGTGCAGAAGACTGATCGTGCATCAGTTGCCTATTCCTGAAATCCTTGATACAGCCGGAAAGAAACCCTGGGAGATCAAACACCTGGATACAATGGAGCTGTGGAAATTTGGAGATTGGAAAAACTATACATCCCTGGCATTGCTTACCCATATCCTGAACATTCCATCGCCTAAACAGGAGATGGATGGAGGAGATGTGGGCAGGATTTTCTGGCAGGAAAAGGGCCTGGACAGAATTGCATCCTATTGTCAGCAGGATGTGGTAGCGGTGTTCAGGCTGATGCAACGATATCAGGGAGAAGCCTTGCTCAACGGGCAAAACATCAATTTCAGGGACTGAGTGAACATTCATCAGAGCAAAGGCGTTTACGTTCAAATACTCAAACTATGAGAACCAGCCTGGTCATCCTTATTCTGTTTGCAATGCATTCCATTATGGCTCAAAACAAAAGTTTCCACGACTTTACCGTCCAGAAGATAGACGGAACTGAAATCTCTCTTTCCGCATTTCAGGGGAAGAAAATCCTGGTCGTCAATACTGCCTCCAAATGCGGGCTCACGCCTCAATACGAAGACCTGCAAAAACTATATGATCAATATGGTGGTGAAGACTTTGTCATTCTTGGGTTTCCCGCCAACAATTTTCTCAAACAAGAGCCCGGCACAAACGAGGAAATCGCAGCCTTCTGCCAGGCTAACTATGGCGTGACATTCCCGATGATGGCAAAGATCAGTGTCAAAGGAAAGGACCAGCATCCGCTCTACCACTGGTTAACCTCCAAAGAGGAAAACGGGGTAGAGGATTCGGATGTAAGCTGGAATTTTCAGAAATACCTGATCGATGAAAAGGGCAATCTGGTAAAAGTCCTTTCGCCCAGAACAAATCCTTTTGATGATGCTATCATCCAATGGATAAAGGGCTGAGCAGGATAATGCCTTCTGTAAAACAGAGACAAGGTCACCGGCCTTGTCTTTTTTTATCTTGTGGTGAAAAGCATCCGGAATGAAAACCGAAAAGCACTATCTCTCAAAATCAACCTATATCAGGGGGTTGCAATGTTTGAAATCTCTTTATCTGCATAAAAAAAGACCCTTCCTGCGAGACCGCCTATCACCCCTGCAAATGGCCAAATACAAACGCGGGCACCAGATCGGTCTTCTGGCTAGACAGAAGTGGCCGGGTGGAATTGACCTGAGTCCGGCCAGTCCATCACAATACCGGCAAGCGGTGGCCCGGACGATGGAAGCGATGCAGTCAGGCCAGGCTGATGTACTATACGAAGCCTGCTTTCAATTCAATCAGGTATTAGTGATGATGGATATCCTGGTAAAAGAGGAATCCGCCTGGGTGGCTTACGAGGTCAAGAGTTCCCTGCAGGTTTCAGAAACCTATCTGGAAGATGCCGCTTTGCAGTACTTCATCATTACCGCTGCCGGAGTATCCTTGAGTGACATCAGAATCATACACCTGAACCCGGATTATTGCAGGGAGGACAAGGTGGATATGGAAAAACTGTTCCGTTGGGAAAGCGTGCTGGAATTTGCAAAGGGACGGCGGCACTTTATTGAGCAACGCATCTCCCAAATGCTCAGCATCCAGTCCTTGACAACATCGCCCGACATCCCGACCGGTCATCACTGCTTTAAGCCTTATGATTGTGATTTCATAGGTCATTGCTGGAAATCGCAAAAGCACCCTGCGGAGGAAAGCTTAGAATACTGGGCAAATGCGTGGAGAAATGCTGTAACAGCAGATAAAGGCTGGGTAAATAGCGGGCAATCCACTGTATGCCTTTCCTTTTTTACCACCAGGCCTGCCATCCCGCTTCTTCCCGGCAACAAGCCTTATCAGGCACTGCTGGCAGGGATCGGTATGTATGATGTGCAGCATAAGACATCCGAAAGAATCATTGCAAACATTCCGGAATATCCGGCCGTGGATATACTCGACAAAGTACTTAAATGGACCCGATCTTATGATTTCATTTTTGTGGAAGACAAGGCTGAGTTTGATAAGCAGGTGGAGCATCTTACTCGTGAGCATCCGGAATATGCGGTCGGTTTTGCAGCCATAGAAAACAAAACATTGGGGCTGAAGGAATGGATCAGGGGGGATGCTCTTCCGGAAGACGGGATAGGCGGTACATCCTTTCCCGGGGCAATACGGCTGCTTGCGCATTTGCAAGCGGGAACGGCATCAGATCGGGGTAAGATTGAGGATGCAAGCCTGGCCGGGGAGGTTTTTCGTTTGCTCTATTTATCGGATCAAACAGAGCGTCATTATCAGCACATTGATCTGGAGCAATTCCTGACAAGTCAGGGCAAAGCTTTGGCTTTACTCCTCGAAAAAGGCAGATAAGCTACTCTGCTTGCGGGAACAGTTCCTGCAGTTTCTTTTCCAGGGCCTCGCCTCTCAATTTCTTTGCCAAGATCCTGCCTTCCTGATCTACCAGTACAGTATGCGGAATCGCTGAGACCTGATAGGTTTTGGCGGCCTCGGATTGCCAGTACTTCAAGTCACTCACCTGCGTCCACTTCAGGCTATCCTGCACGATGGCATTGATCCAGCTATCGCGGGTACGATCGAGGGAGACGCCAAAAATATCAAATCCGTGCGGGGCATACTTGCTGTGCAATCGGAGGAGTTTAGGGTTTTCGCGTCGGCAGGGACCGCACCAACCCGCCCAGAAATCAATTAAGACCACCTTTCCACGAAGATCGCTCAAAGAGGCGGAATCCCCATCCGGAGTAGGAAGCGTTATCTCAGGAGCAGGGCTGCCCACAGCTAGGCGCCGCTCACCTTCAACCTTTCTTTGCAGGTTCTTTACGTAGAGGTTTTCAGGATGCACACGGGCAAGAGAGTCAGCCAGCAGCGAGAAGCTTGCAAAGTCATTTTCAATATCCAGCTTCTCGATAAAGAAAAGCCAGACAAGGGAGGTGGGATCCCGCTTGATGTTAATCCTGATAAAGTCAAAGAGGGTATCTCTGGTCTCCATATAGCGTTGTTGCACTTCATCCAGTTCAGCACTACTCCCATTGGTGCTTTGGATATTCTGATAGCTTTTCGACAAGCTGTCCAGTTTTTTCTCGTAAAAAGAAACCACAGGACCCACCGTATACATTTTTTGTGTTTCAACAGATCCTGCTATTGTAGAGGTGGAGTTCAGCTGGAAGGCATCGGATTGTATCAGCAGGCTGTCGCCCGGAGAAAGCACCAATAAGAGATGATTAGGCTCTGTAATCCTCAATCTGTATATATCCGGCCTTTCCGCAGTGAAGGAAAAAAGGTATTTCCCCTGCTCGTCCAGACTGGCGGCAAGGAGCTCCCTGGGTTTGCCATCCAGGAGATCGAGATAGATTTTGTCGATCTGTTGATGATTGGTCAGCACACCCTGGATGAGCACGGCAGCATTCTTTTCCTGGGCTGGAAGAAGAGATATAATGAATAAGGCAGCAATCAAGAGATAGGAACGCATAGTTTTAGCTTATAAGCGTCATTTTTCAGGATAGGATCACCAGGTCTTTCTTAAGCAAACATAACAAAAAAGGGACGACGTTACTGTGAACGCCGCGCCCTCCATATTGTTCAAGAACAGCTACTAACGAGCGTACTTATAACTCTTTCCCGGGAAATGGGCCATATCTCCCAAAATCTCCTCAATGCGGAGCAGCTGATTATACTTCGCAATCCGGTCAGAGCGGCTCGCCGAGCCCGTCTTAATCAAGCCTGTATTCAGCGCAACTGCCAGATCTGCTATGGTTGTGTCTTCTGTTTCCCCTGAACGGTGGCTCATCACAGCGGTGTACCCATTACGATAAGCCAGATTGACTGCATTGATGGTTTCCGTCAGTGTTCCGATCTGGTTAACCTTAATCAGGATAGAATTGGCGATGCCTTTGTCAATGCCTCTTTGCAGTCGCTTCACATTGGTCACAAACAGATCGTCACCTACAAGCTGTACTTTCTCTCCCATTCTATCCGACATCAACTTCCATCCGTCCCAGTCATCCTCGGCCATCCCATCCTCGATAGAGATGATGGGATACTTCTGCACCCAGGTATTCCAATACTCAACCATCTCGGCCGGACTCAGTTTATCTCCGGTGGACCAATGCAGGTGATACACATTCTCTTCTTCCAGATAATATTCAGAGGCAGCCGGATCCAGGGCGATATAGATATCTTCGCCTGGGCGGTAACCCGCCTTTTCAATTGCCTGCAAAACGACCTGAATGGCTTCTTCATTCGATTTCAGATTGGGTGCGAAGCCACCTTCATCACCTACATTTGTGCTATGTCCCTGGCTTTTCAGCACTTTCTTCAGATTGTGGAACACCTCGGCGCCCATACGAAGACTTTCGGAGAAGCTAGAGGCACCTACCGGCATAATCATAAATTCCTGAAAATCGATGCTGTTGTCGGCGTGAGAACCTCCGTTCAGGATGTTCATCATCGGGATGGGCAGGGTATTGGCATTCACTCCGCCGACATAGCGAAACAAGAACTGGCGTGTTTCCTGTGCTGCGGCATTGGCAGCAGCCAGGGATACGCCCAGGATGGCATTGGCACCCAAGTTGGCTTTGTTGGGGGTTCCGTCGATTTCCAGCATCCGCATATCCAGGCTGTTCTGGTCCGTCACGTCCATCCCATTCAGCTCTTCATTCAATACCGAGTTCACGTTGTTCACTGCTTTGTGAACACTTTTCCCCAGATACAGGGATGCATCCTCATCGCGCATTTCCACGGCTTCGTGCACACCTGTAGAGGCTCCGCTGGGCACGGCGGCCCGCCCCAATATACCATTATTGGTAATGACGTCAACTTCAACTGTGGGGTTCCCCCTTGAATCCAGGATCTGACGTGCTGAGATATTGATAATCGCACTCATAATAATCGTGTATTTAAAAAAAAGGATAAAACGAACTTCCGCCTTATCCTCAGGTTAATTTTTATGCCAAACAAAAAGGATCAAACATCTTTCTTTTCTTCTTCCTCTCCCTTTGTCTGCGCCTCTTCATCTTTTGCCACGACCTCCTCTGTTGCTGTCTGATTGGCAGCAGCCACAGGCTCTTGCGGTTCGCTTGCAGGAGTCTCATCTGCTACTGCATCTTCCTCCGGCTGGCTTGCGCTTGCTGTTTCGGGCGTTGCAGGCGTTTCTGTTTTCGCTTCAGCAGCTTTTGCGCCTGCTCCTCTGCGGCCACGACGGGTGGAACGGGAAGCTGTCTTTTTCTCGCCTTCCTTTTCCTTCAAGAGGTTCTCGTTGAAATCCACCAATTCAATCAGGCACATCTCGGCATTGTCACCCAGTCTGTTGCCCAATTTGATAATGCGGGTGTATCCACCCGGGCGATCGGCCACCTTCAGGGAGACTTCCCTGAAAAGCTCTGTCACCGCTTCCTTGCTTTGCAGATAACTAAAAACCAGGCGACGATGATGAGTTGAGTCCTGTTTTGAGCGGGTGATCAGGGGTTCAACATAAGTACGCAAAGCCTTTGCTTTGGCCAGGGTGGTAGTGATTCGCTTATGCAAAATCAGCGAGGTGGCCATATTTGCAAGCATCGCCTTCCGGTGCGCACTCGTCCTGCTCAACTTATTAACTGTCCTGCGATGTCTCATTGTGCTTATTCCTTATCTAATTTGTATTTTGAAATATTCATTCCGAATTCCATTCCTTTGGTTCTGACCAACTCTTCCAGTTCAGTGAGCGATTTCTTGCCAAAGTTCCGGAATTTGAGCAGATCAGTCTTGTTGTATTGCACCAGGTCACCCATTGTTTCCACATCTGCTGCTTTGAGGCAGTTGAGAGCCCTGACAGAGAGATCCAGGTCAACCAGCTTGGTTTTGAGCAATTGTCGGATATGCAATGAATTCTCATCAAATTCTTCGGCCACTGCTTTTTCTTCTGTTTCCAGGGTAATCTTCTCATCGGAGAAGAGCATAAAGTGGTGAATCAGGATGCGGGAAGCTTCTTTAAGTGCTTCCTTCGGCCGAATAGACCCATCGGTAGTCACCTCAAGAATCAGCTTTTCGTAGTCTGTTTTCTGTTCTACCCTGAAATCCTCCACGTTATACTTCACATTACGGATGGGAGTGTGAATGGAGTCGATCGCAATGGTATTCAGGGGTGCATTGATATTTTTGTTCTCATCGGCAGGAACATAACCCCTGCCTTTGTTGATCGTGATTTCCATCACCAGTTTGGTTTTGGGATCGAGGTGACAAATTTCAAGATCGGGGTTCAGTACCTGAAATACAGAGAGGAACTTATTGATATCGCCCGCTTTGAACACTTCCTGCCCGCTGATTGTGACCTGTATCTTTTCGATGGTTTCTCCTTCGATTTGTTGCTTAAACCTGACTTGTTTCAGGTTGAGCACTATTTCGGTCACATCTTCGATCACACCTTTAATGGTGGAGAACTCCTGATCTACCCCTTCGATGCGGATCGAGGTGATCGCATATCCTTCCAGGGAAGACAGCAAGATACGACGCAAGGCATTGCCTATAGTGATACCAAAACCGGGTTCAAGTGGCCTGAATTCAAAAATGCCTTTGAAGTCATCGGCTTCAAGCATTATTACTTTTTCGGGCTTCTGAAATGCTAAGATTGCCATAGCGATTCGCTTAAGAGATAATGTCGTTAGTGTTCCTCAGAATTATTTGGAATAGAGCTCCACGATAAGCTGTTCCTTGATGTTCTCCGGAATTTCTTCCCGGGAGGGGAAAGCCATAAATTTACCGCTCATCTGGTTGCCGTCCCATTCCAGCCAGCTGTATGGGTTCCCTCTGCGTGCGAGTGAATCTGCGATTACTTCCAGGGACTTGCTTTTTTCCCTGACACTGACTATATCGCCAGGATTCAAGGTATAGGAAGGGATATTCACCACTTCGCCGTTCACCATAATATGGCGATGGCCTACCAGTTGCCGGGCAGCCGAACGGCTGGGGGCTATTCCCATTCTGTAGACTACGTTGTCCAGTCTGGCTTCGATCAGTTGCAGCAATATCTCTCCGGTGATTCCTTTCTTGCGGGTGGCACGCTTGAAGATATTTTTAAACTGCCGTTCCAGGATGCCATAGGTGTATTTGGCTTTTTGTTTCTCCTGCAGCTGGACACCATACTCGGACTGTTTCCTTCTCCGGCGGCTGTTTTCGTGCATTCCTGGTCCGTAGTTCTTACGATCCAGGGCTTTATCCGGACCAAAAATTGGTTCCTTGAATTTTCGGGCGATTTTAGACTTGGGGCCTGTGTATCTTGCCATTCTTGATAGAATTAATAATTCGCTTTACTCGATTGCTTTCATTATACCCTGCGGCGTTTCGGCGGGCGGCATCCGTTGTGGGGCAGTGGAGTCACATCTACAATCTCGGTCACTTCAATCCCTGCGGAGTGGATGGTCCGGATTGCTGATTCCCTCCCCGATCCGGGGCCTTTGACATACACCTTAACCTTGCGCATTCCGGCATCAAAAGCCACCTTGGCGGCGTCCTGCGCAGCCATTTGTGCAGCATAAGGCGTATTCTTCTTGGATCCTCTGAAGCCCATTTTTCCGGCGGATGCCCAGGAAACCACTTCTCCACGATCATTGGTAATAGACACAATGATATTGTTGAATGAAGCCCGGATATATACCCTGCCTAAGGGATCGACTTTTACTATCCTTTTCCTTGCAGTTTTTGTATTCTTAGCCATAGCGTTGTTGTTTCGCTCAATAAATCAAATTAGCATCAGCCTTTTGTGGCCTTTTTCTTATTGGCAACGGTCTTCTTACGGCCTTTTCGCGTACGGGCATTGTTTTTCGTACTCTGTCCGCGCACAGGCAAGCCAATACGGTGGCGGATACCCCGATAACTGCCGATATCCATCAGTCGCTTGATATTCAACTGAATCTCAGAGCGCAAGGCACCTTCCACTTTATGGTGGTCGTTGATAATGTTCCGGATCCGGGTGGTTTCATCGTCATCCCAGTCCTTTACTTTCTTGTCGATACTCACCCCGGCCTGGGTGAGGATTTCCTCCGCAGCGGTACGGCCAATTCCGTAAATGTATGTCAGGCCGACAGCGCCACGTTTGTCTTTTGGTAAATCGATACCAGCAATACGAGCCATATATCTTTATCTGTCTTGGTTTACAATAGGGTCAAATCCGAATTATCCCTGACGTTGTTTAAACTTGGGATTTTTCTTGTTGATGACATAAATGCGACCTTTCCTGCGGACGATCTTGCAGTCATCGGAACGTTTTTTCACTGAAGCTCTGATTTTCATAGTGCTTTCTTGTTTGCTGTCGATAAAAATTAGTGTGTGGCTTTATAGCGATAGGTGATGCGCCCTTTGCTCAAGTCGTAGGGAGACATTTCCAGTTTGACCTTATCCCCGGGCAGGATCTTGATATAGTGCATTTGCATTTTCCCGGAGATATGTGCAATGATCACGTGACCGTTCTCCAGCTCCACCCGAAACATTGCATTTCCGAGGGATTCTATCACGGTTCCGTCCTGCTCTATCGCCTTTTGTTTAGCCATACATTTTATATTCTCTTATTCAATACTTCGTCAATCAATTCAAAACTCGATAAGACTTCTGCCTTTCCTTCCCGCACTGCTACGGCGTGTTCGAAGTGCGCAGAGGGTTTACAGTCGAGGGTCCGTATGGTCCACCCGTCTCTTTCCTGCGCTATTCTGTGGGTACCCAGGTTCACCATTGGCTCTATGCAAATCACCAGGCCTTCCTTCAATGGCAAACCACTGTTTTTTCGGCCATAGTTAGGAACATCCGGTTTTTCGTGCAGATTTTTTCCCAGGCCGTGACCGATCAACTCACGGACTACTCCATAGCCAAAGGATTCGACATAGGACTGTATGGCGAAGCCAACATCTCCGAGCCGATTTCCGGCTACGGCTGCTTCTATTCCTTTATCCAGCGATTCACGAGTGCGCTGCATCAGGAAAGCCACTTCCGGTGCTAAAGTTCCAACGCCAAAACTGAAAGCGCTGTCGCCATAATAGCCATTCAGCAGTACGCCACAATCGACCGAAACAAGGTCGCCATCCAACAATACCCTGTCGCCAGGAATACCGTGTACAACCTGCTCATTTACCGAAACGCAGAGCGTTCCGGGAAAGCCGCCATAGCCCAGAAAACCGGGAATGGCACCGTGGTCGCGGATAAATGCTTCCGCAATTTTATCCAACGCACCGGTTGTGATCCCGGGCCGGATGTGCCTGGCCACTTCAGCCAAAGTCTTACCAACAAGCAAAGAACTCTCTCGGATGAGGCCGATCTCCTCTTCTGTTTTGTATTGGATTGCTCCTTTAGCCATCCCACAGAAACATCAACCGGTCATACTATATGCGGTACGGCCTTTGATCCGTCCCGATTTGGTCAGGCCATCATAATGACGCATCAGCAGATGGCTTTCAACTTGCTGCAATGTATCCAGCACAACACCTACCAGGATCAGCAGGGATGTGCCCCCATAAAACTGGGCAAACTGCTGATTTACTCCAAAGTTAGACACAATGGCGGGCATAATAGCCACAAAAGCCAGAAACATTGAACCTGGCAGGGTAATCTTAGACATCACCCCATCAATAAATTCCGCCGTCTTTCGCCCGGGTTTCACACCGGGAATGAATCCTCCGTTCTTCTTCATATCATCTGCCATTTGATTGGGATTCACGGTAATGGCAGTATAGAAGTAGGTAAAGAGTATGATCAGGATTGCAAAAACCATATTATACCAGAATCCATTGATATTGGTAAAGGTTGCGGCGAAGCCCGACAGGCTTTCCGAGCTGGCAAAGCCGGCCAGGGTGAGTGGGAGGAACATAATTGCCTGGGCAAAGATGATGGGCATTACGCCGGCAGCATTCACCTTAAGGGGGATATACTGTCTAACGCCGCCGTACTGACGATTACCGACGATACGCTTTGCGTATTGGACTGGTATTTTCCGGGTTCCCTGAACCAGCAATATGGAAAGCAGGATAACGATAACCAGCACAGCGATCTCGAGCACAAAATAAACCAGTCCGCCTCCCTGCTCTTCCATACGGGAGATAAATTCAGCAAAAAGGGCAAAGGGCAGGTATGCGATGATACCGATCATAATGATCAGGGATATGCCGTTTCCTATTCCTTTATCGGTGATTCTTTCTCCCAGCCACATAATGAACATAGAGCCGGAGGTAAGGATGATCACGGAGGATATCCAGAAAAAGCGCGAGGGTGAGCTTACATTGGGGCTGAAGGGGCTGATTCCTTCGGGGGGCAACTGGGCTACCACATTGGCGATATAGGCAGGCGACTGGAAGATAAGAATGATCACCGTAAGGTAGCGGGTGATCTGATTGATTTTTCTGCGTCCGCTTTCTCCTTCCCGCTGCAGTTTCTGGAAGTATGGAATGGCCATCCCCAGCAACTGGACAACGATAGAGGCAGAGATATAGGGCATAATCCCCAAAGCGAAGATGGATGCGTTGGAAAAAGCCCCTCCGGAGAACATATTCAGCAGGCCAAGAAGGCCTTCGGAAGTCTGATTCTGCAGGTTGGCCAATTGATCCGGATCCACACCGGGAAGCACCACATAAGCCCCCAGGCGATAGATCATTACAATCCCGATGGTGTAAAGAATCCTTGTTCTGAGTTCTTCTATCTTGGAGATATTACGGATGGTTTGGATCAGCTTCTTCATTAAGCGTCAATTTTTGTCACCGTTCCTTCTTGAGCTTCAATCGCTTTCTGTGCACTGGCAGAGAAGGCGTGAGCCGATATATTCAGTTTACTCGTCAGTTCACCCCGTCCCAGGATCTTAACCCGGTCTTTTTTATCTGCCAGGCCATTGGCCACCAGAACATCCACCGTGATGTCGGTGATCTGCTTCAGATCGGCCAATTTTTGCAGCGTATCCAGGTTGATTCCGTGATATGCTACCCGGCGCAGGTTCTTGAAACCAAATTTGGGGATACGGCGATAAAGCGGCATTTGTCCACCTTCAAAGCCAGCTTTGCTGCTATAGCCTGAACGCGACTGTGCGCCTTTATGCCCACGTGTGGAGGTGCCGCCTTTGCCTGAGCCTTGTCCGCGACCGATGCGCTTACTTTTATGGGTAGCGCCCTTGGCCGGTTTAAGATTACTAAGGTCCATATTGTTTGTTTTTCGTCTGTTTACGCCTCAATTTCTTCAATCCTGATCAGGTGTCTTACCTTCTCAACCATTCCCAGAATCTGGGGATTTGCTTCCACTTCTATGACCTGTTCCATTCTTCTGAAACCCAGTGCCTGAAGGGTTCTTTTCTGACGCAGGGTCTGGCCTATGCCACTGCGTACCTGCTTTAGTTTGAGTTTCTTCATTGCTGCAACTTATTTCCTGCCGGGAATTAACCATTAAACACTTTATCCAGTTCCACGCCCCGCACCTGTGCTACGGTATATGGGTCGCGCATTTGAGCCAGGGCATTGATGGTGGCCTTAACGACAGAGTGTGGATTGGATGAGCCTTTGGATTTTGCCAAAACGTCCTTCACCCCAACACTCTCGAGTACGGCACGCATAGCACCGCCGGCGATTACCCCGGTTCCCGGAGCGGCTGGTTTGATGAACACCTCAGCACCACTGTATTTACCGGTTTCAGAATGGGGGATGGTGCCTTTATAGATGGGAACCCTGATGAGGTTCTTCTTGGCATCATCCACACCCTTGGCGATGGCAGCGGTTACTTCCTTTGCCTTTCCCAGGCCGTGTCCTACCACACCGTTCTCATTCCCAACCACTACGATTGCAGAGAAACTGAAGGTCCGACCACCCTTGGTCACCTTGGTCACACGTTGAATGCTCACCAGCTTATCTTTGAATTCGATTTCGCTGGATTTTACTTTTTTCACGTTCACATTTGCCATAATCCGCTCTGCTTAGAATTTAAGACCGCCTTCCCTGGCACCATCGGCCAGTGATTTGATTCTTCCGTGGTATAAATAACCGCCACGATCAAATACCACCTGCTCTATTCCAATTTCCCTGGCTTTTGCAGCAATGGCTTTTCCTACCTGGGCAGCCTTATCCGATTTATTTCCCTTCATATCCTGGATTTCTTTTTCCCTGGATGAAGAAGAGGCGAGGGTTTTCCCTTCACTATCATCAATCAGTTGAACATAAATGTCTTTATTACTTCGGAATACAGATAATCTGGGACAATCTGTTCTTCCTGCGAGGGTCCGGCGGATCCGAAAATGGATTCTTTTCCTCCGGTATGCTTTCTTGCTTTTAATTTTTTTAAGCATTTTACTGATCTTTAATAATACATCCTTAAATGGCTTAAGCCTGATCTTATTTTTCAGCCGATTTTCCTGCTTTTTTGCGCACCACTTCGCCCTTGTAACGGATACCTTTACCCTTGTATGGTTCAGGTTTACGCAGGGAGCGAATTTTGGCTGCCACCTGGCCCAACAGTTGTTTATCGATGGACTTGAGGATAATCGTGGGATTCTTTCCTCTTTCGGCAGTCGTTTCACAACTAACCTCCGGGGGAAGCTGAAGGTATATATGGTGTGAATAACCCAGGGAAAGGTCTAAGAGGTTACCCTCCAGTTGGGCGCGGTAACCTACGCCAACCAGTTCCAGTACTGTGGTATAGCCTTCTGAAACGCCCACGACCATATTGTTGAGCAGGGCGCGGTAAAGGCCGTGTTTGGATCTGTGGTCCTTGGATTCGGTTGCCCGATCCAGCACAAGGGTATCATTCTCTACCTCCAGGCTGATGCCCGGGTCTATTGCCTGTTGCAGTTCCCCCAGTTTACCTTTCACGCTGACTACATTGTCGTCAGAGACTTTAACCTGCACTCCGGCGGGTAGGCTTATGGGAAGTTTTCCAATTCGTGACATTGATTTTCTCCTCTTTCTTTAGCTGACGTAACACAAAACCTCGCCTCCAATATGCTTAACCCGGGCTTCTTTATCTGTCATCAATCCCTGAGATGTAGAGATGATGGCGACACCCAGCCCGTTGAGCACGCGAGGCAGTTCGGTGGCATTCACATACTGCCTCAAACCTGGCCTGCTCACCCTCTCCAGTTTAGTGATAGCAGGGATCTTGCTTACCGGATGATATTTCAAAGCGATTTTGATCTTGGCAGGAAAGCTATCCTCTTCAAATTTATAATTCAGGATATACCCTTTTTCAAACAGAATTCGGGTCATTTCCTGCTTTACCTTACTTGAAGGAATCTCCACGACACGGTGGTTAGCCTGGATGGCATTCCGCACTCGGGTCAAATAATCTGCAATTGGATCTGTATTCATATTAATAACAATTATCTCTTAATTACCAGCTCGCTTTCTTTACGCCGGGGATCAATCCTTTCAGGGCCATCTCACGGAAATTGATCCTGGAAATCCCGAACTGGCGCATATACCCTTTGGGCCTGCCAGTCAATTGGCAGCGGTTATGCAATCGTACCGGAGAAGAATTCTTCGGTAACTTTTGCAGGGCGGTCCAGTCGCCGGCATCCTTGAGGGCTTGACGCTTTTCAGCGTAGCGGGCAACCATTTCTTCCCTCTTTCTTTCTCTTGCTTTAATTGATTCCTTAGCCATTATGCATTCGGTTTTTTAAATGGAATTCCAAATTCTTTCAGCAGGGCGTGTGCTTCTTTGTCGGTCTGGGCAGTGGTCACAAAAGTGATGTCCATTCCATTGATCTTATTTACTTTATCCAGATCGATCTCTGGAAATATGATCTGCTCTGTGATGCCCATCGTAAAGTTGCCACGGCCATCAAAACCGCGGTCGTTCACCCCACGGAAGTCGCGGATACGGGGAATAGCTACGCTGATTAGGCGATCCAGGAATTCGTACATCTGATCTTTGCGCAGGGTCACCCTGGAGCCGATGGGCATTCCACGGCGAAGCTTAAAGTTCGATACGTCTTTTTTGGATACCGACATCACGGCTTTCTGTCCTGCGATCAGGCTCATTTCCTGCACGGCTGTTTCAATGAGTTTCTTATCGGCAATGCCTCCGCCAACTCCTTGATTCAGCACAATTTTCACCAGTTTTGGGGCCTGCATTACGCTGGTGTAGCCAAACTGTTTGACCAGGGCAGGAAGAATTTCCTGCTGGTACTTTTCTTTCAGTCGTGGTGTATATTTCATCACTTGATAACCTCCCCTGATTTTTTGGAATAGCGAACAAGCTTCCCGGTTTTCTCATCTATTTTTCTGCCGATGCGGGTAGGGTTCCCGGCACCATCGATCAGCATCAGGTTGGACAAACGGATGGGGGCCTCTTTCTTGAGGATGCCACCCTGGGGGTTTTCAGCATTGGGGCGGGTATGCTTGGATACCAGGTTCAGTCCTTCCACAATGGCGGTCTCTTTTTTAGTATTGAGTACCAGGACTTTTCCCTGCCGGCCTTTGCTTTCGCCCGCAATAACCATTACGTTGTCGCCTTTCTTAATGTGCAGCTTCTTTTGCATAGCATTCATTATCTTAGAGCACCTCGGGTGCCAGGGATACAATCTTCATATATTTTTTGTCGCGCAATTCACGGGCTACAGGCCCGAAAATACGTGTGCCCATCATTTCGCCTGCCGCGTTCAGGAGTACCACCGCATTGTCGTCGAAGCGAATATAGGATCCATCGGGACGACGGATTTCCTGCTTTACGCGCACCACAACGGCCTTAACCACCGTACCCTTCTTAATGTTTCCGGAGGGAATGGCGCTTTTCACCGTGCATACGATTTTATCTCCAATGCTGGCATAACGACGGCCGCTGCCACCGAGGACATTAATGCAAAGGACTTCCTTTGCCCCGCTGTTATCTGCTACAGCACAACGTGATTCCTTCTGTATCATAATTACTTCGCTCTTTCAAGAATTTCGACTAATCTCCAGTTCTTATTCTTGCTCAGGGGGCGTGTTTCTGCTATACGTACCATATCCCCGATATTGCACTCATTCTTTTCATCGTGTGCCATAAAACGGGATGACATTTTGACGATCTTTCCGTACATCGGGTGCTTAACCTTACGCTCAACCATCACCACAATGGATTTATCCATTTTATTGCTGGTGACCGTCCCTGTTCTTTCTTTTCTGATTTTTCTTTCCATCGCTATGGATATTTTATCAAGTTGGCGACTTATTTAAGTCCTCCCTCGAGTTGCCTTTTCCTTATTTCCGTTTTTAGCCGGGCAATGCTTTGGCGACTTTCCTGCAGTTGATGCGGGTTTTCCAGAGGGGAAACCGCGTGGTTGAGCCGCAGGCGAACCATTTGCTGCTGTTCGGCTTCCAGTCGTTCAAACAAATCAGCGTCACTGAGCTGAGTAATCACTTCCATCTTCATCTTACAGGGATATTTTATTCTTCAACGTAGTCTCTTCTCAGAACGAATTTAGTCGTCACGGGTAATTTCTGTGCAGCCAGGCGCAGGGCTTCTTTGGCAATTTCCAGGGGCACACCTTCGGCCTCGAACAGAATGCGTCCGGGGGATACCCTGGCTACAAAGTATTCCGGAGCTCCTTTCCCTTTACCCATACGCACCTCAGCGGGTTTTTTGGTAACGGGCTTATCAGGAAAGATACGAATCCATATCTGGCCTTCACGTTTCATATAACGCGTAACGGCCTGACGGGCAGCTTCGATCTGGCGTCCGGTGAGCCAGGCCTCTTCCAGGGTTTTAATCCCGAAGGAACCGAATGCGAGTTGATTGCCCCGCATCGAGTTGCCTTTCATCTTGCCCTTTTGCTGCTTTCTGTATTTGGTTTTCTTAGGCTGTAACATAGCTCTCTATGATCCATCAATGATTAATACTCTTTATCTGCGTCCCCTGTCCCGGCCGGTTCCACGACCGCCGCGAGGCTGGTTTCCGCCTCTTGGGCCGGCATTACGTCCACTGCGGCTTTGTGCTGCAACTGTGGGTGAAAGATCAGGTTTGCCGTAAATCTCACCTTTGCATATCCAAACTTTGACCCCGATGCGTCCGTAGGTAGTATGCGCTTCGTTGATGGCATAATCAATATCGGCACGAAGGGTATGCAGTGGAATACGTCCGTCTTTATATTGTTCATTCCTGGCCATTTCAGCACCTCCCAGACGGCCTGAGATCAGTACTTTTATTCCTTCTGCTCCCATACGCATTGAAGAAGCGATGGCCATTTTAATCGCACGGCGATAAGACACACGTCCTTCGATCTGGCGCGCAATGCTGCTTGCCACAATACTGGCATCCAGCTCGGGGCGCTTGATCTCAGAAATATTGATCTGCACCTCTTTTTTAGTCAGTTTCTTGAGCTCTTCCTTGAGCTTATCCACCTCCTGACCCCCTTTACCGATAATGATTCCCGGGCGGGCCGTTTCGATGGTTACCGTAACCAGCTTGAGCGTACGCTCTATGATGATCTTGGCAATGCCGGCTTTGGCCAGACGGGCGTTCAGGTATTTACGGATTTTATCATCCTCCATCAGCTTGGGGCCGAAATTCTGTCCACCAAACCAATTTGAGTCCCAACCCCGGATAATACCCAGTCGGTTGCCTATCGGATTTGTTTTTTGTCCCATTCAGTTATGCTCTTGAATTCATCAATTAGTTATTATCTTCTTCAGCCGGTTCCATTTCCGGGGTATTGTCCAGGACTGTATCGGCCGTAAGACGGTCACCCAGAACCAGGGTCACGTGATTGCTGGGCTTGCGGATACGATGGGCACGGCCTTGCGGAGCCGGTTGGATCCGTTTCAGTACCCTTCCGCCATCTACGCTGATCTCCTTCACATAGAGCTCGCTTTCTTCCATCCTGACGCCTTCATTCTTCGCTTGCCAGTTGGCGATGGCGGAAAGCAAGAGTTTGTAGACCCGTCCGGCGGCTTCCTTATTGGTGAATTTCAGGATATTCAGGGCTTCTTCCACATCTTTGCCCCGCACCAGGTCGGCCACCAGGCGCATTTTTCTGGGTGAGGTAGGACAATTATTAAGGCGGGCAAAGTACTGTGTCTTTTTTGCCTCTTTGCGTTCCTCGGCCCGTATTCTTTTACGTACTCCCATTGGTCTGAATCTTATGCTTATTTTTTCTTCTTATCACCGGCGTGGCCACGGAAGTTCCGTGTCGGGGCGAATTCCCCCAGTTTGTGGCCTACCATATTCTCTGTGACATACACAGGGATGAATTTGTTTCCGTTGTGTACCGCGATGGTTTGTCCAACAAAATCCGGAGAGATTACTGAAGCGCGCGACCAGGTTTTGATCACCCCTTTGCGTTTGCCATCGATGGCCTCTTGCACTCTCTGCTCGAGTTTGTAGTGGATATAGGGTCCTTTTTTCAGCGAACGGCTCATTGTGCTATGCTTTTATCTTGTTTATCCTTATGCCTCTTTCAGCACAGGCTTACTTTTTGCGTTTCTCAATGATGTACTTATCCGAGGCCTTTTTAGGCTTACGGGTTTTGTATCCCTTGGCTGGCAATCCTTTACGTGAGCGCGGGTGTCCTCCTGAGGCCCTGCCTTCACCCCCGCCCATTGGATGGTCAACCGGGTTCATTGCTACTCCTCTTGTTCTGGGGCGACGGCCCAGCCAGCGTGAACGGCCGGCCTTACCGGAAACCTCGAGGCTGTGGTCGATATTGGAAACCATACCCACGGTAGCCTTGCAGGTTTGCAGGATCATCCGGGTTTCCCCGCTGGGCAGTTTGATCACGGCAAACTTGCCATCTCGCGACATCAGCTGGGCGTAGGAACCGGCACTGCGTGCCATTTTGGCTCCCTGGCCCGGGCGCAATTCCACGTTATGAATGATGGTACCGAAAGGGATCTCACTCAGGTAAAGGGTATTGCCCACATTGGGAGCGACGCCTTTACCTGCAAGGACTTCCTGCCCGACCTTCAGTCCGTGGGGTGCAACGATATAGCGTTTTTCCCCGTCAGCGTATGTCAGCAGTGCAATGCGGGAAGTACGGTTGGGATCATACTCTATGGTTTTCACCACGGCAGGAATATTTTCCTTCTCCCTTTTAAAATCAATAATCCTGTACTTCTGCTTGTGACCGCCACCGAGGTAGCGAACCGTCATTTTGCCGTCATTATTCCTTCCACCGGAACGCTTCTGGGGGGCCAAAAGGCTCTTTTCCGGCTGTGCAGTCGTCACATCATCAAATGCACTGATGATTTTAAAGCGCTGACTTGAAGTGGTCGGTTTGAATTTCTTTAAAGCCATTTATGATCAGATATTGCTGTAAAAATCAATCGTTTCTCCTTCAGCCACACTAATGATGGCTTTCTTGTAGGTTGCAGTTCGCCCGGCTATAAAACCGCTTTTGGTAAATCTTGAGCGATTCTTTCCGGAATACCGCATTGTGCTAACGCCAGTGACCTTAACATCATAAAGCTCTTCAATGGCTCTCTTGATCTGGTCTTTGCTGGCCTCTTTACGGACGATAAAACCATACTGGTTCAGCTTTTCGCTGATCCCTGTCATCTTTTCCGTAATTACCGGCTTCAGAATGATATCCATTTCCTTGTCCTTTCTTTATTATTCGGCAACAACTTTTCCAAGTACCTGTTCTATCTCTGCCACAGAGCTCTCAGTAATGAGCAACTTTCGGGCTTTCAGAATTTCATAGGTATTCAGATCGCGGGCACGGCTGATCCGGGCTTTCTGAATGTTGCGGGCTGAGAGAACCAGGTTCAAATCGGTATCTCTGATGACCAGCAGTGCATTCTTTCCTGTCAGTTCAAAGGCCTGCAGTATACCGGCAAAGTCACGGGTCCGGGGTTTCTCAAAGCTGAAATCCTCCAGTACCACAATTTCATTCTCCTTTGCTTTGTAACTCAGGGCAGACAGCCTGGCCAGGCGCTTCACTTTTTTATTCAGCTTGAAGGAATAGTCGCGGGGATGGGGGCCAAAAACACGGCCACCGCCTCTGAACAATGGCGATTTGATACTACCTGCACGGGCTGTACCGGTTCCTTTCTGTCTTTTGATCTTTTTGGTGCTTCCCTGAATATCAGCACGCTCGGTGGTATCGTGGGTACCCTGGCGGCGATTTGCTAAAATCTGACGGGTATCCAGCCAGATAGCGTGATCATTGGGTTCAATCCCAAAAACACCATCGCTGAGCTTAACGGTCTTCGCCGTTTTCTCACCCTTGATATTAAATACTGTTAGCTCCATCTTTCCACAATTACGTATGCGCCATTGGGGCCGGGTACGGCACCTTTGACAAGCAGTAAATTTTCTTCCGGGAGGATGCGGACAATCTGCAGGTTGATCATCTTCACGCGTTTATTCCCCATCTGTCCGGCCATTCTCATTCCTTTGAAAACACGTGAGGGATATGAAGAGGCACCCAGGCTTCCCGGGGCCCGCAGGCGGTTGTGCTGCCCGTGTGTGGCATCGCCTACCCCTCGGAAACCGTGACGACGAACGACACCCTGAAATCCCTTTCCCTTGCTCATCCCTACCACATCGATGTATTCACCCTCAATAAAGTCGCTCACAGTAACGGTATCGCCAAACTTCTTCTGGTGGCCAACTTCAAACCTGCTGAATTCGGCAACATAGCGTTTAGGGCTTACGCCTGCTTTCTTGAAATGGCCCATTTCGGCACGGCTGGTATGCTTTTCCTTCTTTTCATCGAAGGCAAGTTGAATGGCATCATAACCATCCTTGTCTTTGGTGCGTACCTGGGTAACATAACACGGACCAGCCTGGATTACCGTACAGGGAATATTCTTCCCGTCGGCGTCATAGACGCTGGTCATTCCTATTTTTTTCCCGATAATTCCTGACATCGTTCTAAATTTTTCTCCTTAAACTTCCCTTGCAAAGGGGTCACACCTTGATCTCCACTTCCACGCCACTGGGAAGGTCAAGCTTCATCAGGGCATCAATGGTTTTTGAGGTACTGCTGTAAATATCCAGTAAACGCTTATGGGCGCTCAGCTGAAATTGCTCTCTCGATTTCTTGTTCACGAAAGTGGAGCGCAGTACGGTGAAAATTTGCTTATTGGTGGGCAAGGGAATAGGTCCGTTGACCACTGCACCGGTAAGCTTAACGGTTTTCACGATCGTCTCTGCGGACTTATCCACCAGGTTGTGATCGTACGATTGCAGTTTAATTCTGATTCTCTGGTTCACCTTAATCCTTGTTAATTATGACTGCTTTATTTGACCAGATAGCCGCGGATGCGGTAGACGATCTCGTCCACCATCTCCATCGGGGTTTGTTCATAATGTGAGAACTCAATGCTGCTGGTCGCCCTTCCCGAGGAAATGCTGCGCAAGGCAGTCACATACCCGAAAAGCTCAGCCAGCGGGGTTTTGGCACGGACGACCTGATCCAGGCCGCGGCTGTCCATATCTTCTATCTGACCTCTTCTCTTGTTCAAATCGCTGCTGATATCCCCCACATAGGTATCCGGTGTAACCACCTCTACTTTCATCACCGGTTCCATCAGTCCTTTTTTGGCCTTTTTGGAGGCTTCCCTGAAGGCCAGCCTGGCACCGATCTCAAAAGCCATTGCATCGGAATCGACGCTGTGGGCAGATCCATCCAGCAGCCTGACTTTCAAATCATTTAAGGGAAATCCGCATAGGACTCCGTTCTTCATCGCCTCTCGGAAACCTTTTTCAATGGCAGGAATAAACGCTGAGGGAATATTTCCTCCTTTGGTATCATTGATAAAGACCAGTCCGCTCTCTCCATTGCCGGCCGGCCCGATCTCTACAAGCAGGTCTGCAAACCGGCCACGGCCTCCGCTTTGTTTTTTGTACACCTCGCGGTGGGTCACTGTCTCAAGGAGGTTTTCTTTATACGCAACCTGTGGTTTACCGCGGTTCACATCCAGGTTGAACTCCCGCAGCAGGCGATCGGCGATAATATCCAGGTGCAGTTCTCCCATTCCGCTGATGATGGTCTGGCCGGTATCTTCGTCTGTTCTGACCCGGAAGGTAGGATCCTCCTCAGCCATTTTCTCCAGAGAGAGGGCGAGTTTATCCACATCGTCCTGCGTTTTGGGTTCGACGGCCATATTGATGACCGGTTCCGGGAACTGTATATTTTCGAGGATGATGGGATGTGAGAGATCGGACAAGGTATCGCCGGTGCGGATTTGTTTAAAACCTACCGCCGCCACGATATCTCCGGCTTCAATTCTTTGAAGGGATGTCTGCTTGTTGGCGTGCATTTGGAAGAGGCGTGATATGCGCTCTTTTTTTCCTGTTCCACTATTCAGCAATACACTTCCTGATTCCAGTTCTCCGGAATACACCCTGAGGAATGCCAGTCGGCCCATATAGGGGTCGGTTGTGATCTTAAACGCCAGGGCGGCAAAGGGGGCTGTGGCATCCGGGGCCCGTTCTTCTTCCTTATCTGTATAAGGGTTGATTCCGGTAATGGCCGGCACATCGTATGGATTGGGCAGATAGGCACAGATTGCATCCAGCAGACGCTGGACACCTTTATTTTTAAAAGAGGCGCCACAGAGCACCGGCGTAATCCGATGTTGCAGGGTGGCCTTGCGCAGGGTGGCTATGATTTCTTCTTCAGAAATGGAGTCGGGATTTTGCATAAACTTCTCCAGAAGCACATCGCTTTCTTCGGCGGTTCCTTCGAGCAGTTTACCTCTGTATTCCCTGACGCTATCCATCATTTCTTCGGGTATCGCTTCTTCAGCCATATCCATTCCGTGTGTGGTATCATCCCAGGTATACGCCTTGAGGGTAATCAGGTCAACCACACCCTGAAATTCGTCTTCCGCGCCTATGGGGAGCTGCAGTATCACCGGATTGGCTCCGAGCCGGTTTCGGATTTGATCAACCACGCTGAAGAAGTCTGCACCGGTGCGATCCATCTTATTCACGTAGCTGATTCGGGGTACTTTATATTTATTGGCCTGGCGCCATACTGTTTCCGACTGTGGTTCAACGCCACCTACAGCGCAGAAGATGGCAACGGCACCATCGAGCACCCTCAGGGATCGCTCCACTTCCACGGTAAAATCGACGTGCCCGGGTGTATCAATGATGTTCACGCGATGTTTTTCTCCGGCATAATCCCAGAAGACGGTGGTAGCGGCAGAGGTAATGGTGATTCCTCTCTCCTGCTCTTGCACCATCCAGTCCATCGTGGCTGTGCCATCGTGCACCTCTCCAATTTTATGGTTGATCCCGGTATAGAACAGGATACGCTCGGTCGTAGTGGTCTTACCCGCATCGATGTGCGCCATAATCCCGATGTTCCGCGTATTTTTCAGTTTATCTGACATCCTGTTCAGCCGGCAGGCAATGATTAGAAACGGAAATGAGAGAAAGCCTTATTGGCTTCTGCCATCCTGTGTGTATCTTCCTTTCTCTTATATGCCCCGCCTTCTTCCTTGTATGCCGCCATAATTTCTGCAGCCAGTTTCTGGCTCATTGTTTTTTCGTGGCGTTTGCGTGAGAAAGCGATCAGGTTTTTCATTCCGATGGACTGCTTACGTCCGGGGCGGATTTCTGAGGGAATCTGGAAGGTGGCTCCACCAACACGGCGGCTGCGTACTTCCACATTCGGGGTGACATTAGCGAGCGCTTTCTTCCACACTTCCAAAGCATCTTCCTCTTCCAGTTTCTGGTTTACAATATCCATTGCATTATAGAAGATGGAGTAGGCCAGGGTTTTCTTTCCCTGCAGCATCAGGTTATTGACGAACTTGGTTACAAGCGGGTCGTGGAACCTGGGATCCGGAAGGATAATGCGCTTTTTAGGTTTGGTCTTCCTCATTATGCTAAGCTTTTAATACCTGGGCGATGATTATTTCTTAGGACGTTTGGTTCCGTATTTGGAGCGGCGTTGTGAGCGGCCTTCTACCCCTGAGGTATCCAGGGCGCCACGGATGATGTGATAACGCACACCTGGCAGGTCTTTCACCCTTCCACCACGGATCATCACGATGGAGTGTTCCTGCAGATTATGGCCTTCGCCGGGGATATAGGCATTCACCTCTTTCTGATTGGTGAGCCTCACCCTGGCCACTTTGCGCATCGCAGAATTTGGCTTTTTCGGGGTTGTGGTGTAGACCCTGACGCAGACACCACGGCGTTGCGGACAAGAGTCGAGGGCCGGGGATTTACTCTTTTCCACCAGCTTGGTTCTTCCTTTACGGACTAATTGTTGAATCGTTGGCATATCAATTTATTTACTTACAACGATATAGCTTCCTGTTGTTTTTGGGAGCGCAAAGGTACGTTTAAAAATGAATCCTGCAATCTTTTCAGCTTATCATTTTTTCAACATAAATCCTTGCTTCCCTGAACACCGGGAACCGATTTCACCGAAAGTGAGCAAAATGAATAGTGGAGAAACAATAATCAGGCGTTACGGGCGGCTGAGACTGCCGCTATCTCCGTGATCCTGAGAAACCTATATCGTCTCCACTTATCAGGTTTCCCTACATTCCGGAACCATCTGGCTCCTGTGTTGTATCGCTATATTCTGTAATTTAGCGGGTGCAAAGGTAAAAACTTTTTTTAATTGAAGAAAGATTTCTTAAAAGATTTAAATGAGCCCCAACAACTTGCGGTGATGCATACGGAGGGACCGGCAATGGTTGTGGCCGGAGCGGGCTCAGGAAAAACAAGGGTGCTCACCTACCGGGTAGCCTATTTGCTCTCAATCGGCGTGGATCCTTTCCACATCCTGGCCCTGACCTTCACCAACAAAGCCGCCAGGGAAATGAAGGAACGCATCGCCGCCCTGGTGGATCCGGGGGCTGCCAAATCGGTGTGGATGGGAACCTTCCACTCGGTCTTTGCCCGCCTGCTGCGTTACGAAGCGGACAGACTGGGGTATCCATCCAATTTTACCATTTATGATACGGATGATGCAAAATCGCTCATCCGTACCATCGTCCGTGAGAAAAATCTCGATAAGCAAAGCTATGCACCCGGGCTCATCCTCTCCCGAATCTCAGCTGCCAAAACCAGCCTCATCTCGGCTCAGGAATACAATATTGATCCTGAACTCAGCCAGGAAGACCGGCAGGCCGGCAGACCAATGATCGGAGAGATCTATTCTGCCTATACCAGCCGCTGCAAAAGGGCTGGCGCAATGGATTTTGATGACCTTCTGTATTACACATATATATTATTGCGCGACTTCCCAGAAGTGCTCTACCGCTTTCAGCAACAATTCCAGTATATCCTGGTGGATGAGTATCAGGACACAAACCGCGTACAGTATATGATCGTCAAACGCCTGGCCGCCAACAATGAAAATATCTGCGTGGTGGGCGACGACGCTCAGAGCATTTATGCCTTCAGGGGAGCCAACATCGAAAATATCCTGAACTTCAAGAATGATTATCCCGATCACAAACTCTTCAAGCTAGAACAAAATTACCGCTCTACCCAAACCATTGTGAATGCTTCCAACGGGATCATCCTGAATAACAAGAAACAGATTCCAAAAGCGATCTGGACAGCCAATGGGCAGGGAAACCGGATTCGATTACTCAAGGCGGCCTCGGACAGCGAAGAAGGCAATATGATCGCCAACCGGATTTTCGAGATCCGGATGAATGAACACGAACCCTATAAAGCCTTTGCCATCCTCTACCGCACCAACGCTCAGTCGCGTAGCCTTGAGGAAGCCCTGCGCAGAATCAATATCCCCTATCGCATTTTTGGTGGCCTTTCCTTCTACAGCCGCAAGGAGATTAAAGATATCCTGGCCTACTTCCGACTGATCATCAATCCCAGAGATGAAGAAGCCCTGAAGCGCATCATTAATTATCCCGCAAGGGGGATCGGGCAAACCTCCCTCAACAAGATCATCATCGATGCAGATGAGCAAAAATGCAGCCTGTGGGAAACCATCGACAGGCTTCCCAGGAATAATCTGGGCATTAATGCAGGAACCCGAAGCAAAATAGCAGTATTCCGGGAGTTAATCCTGAGGTTTCGGGCTGACCTGAGAAAGTCCGATGCCTTCACTCTGGCAAGGGAAATCATCAATGCCAGCGGCATTAGAAAAGAACTGAGTGAGGACAGCAGCTTTGAAGGCATAAACCGATATGAAAACATCGAAGAACTGCTCAACGCCATCAAGGACTTTACAGAAAGGGAAAGGGAGCTCATTGAAGAAAACCCGAAAGAAGAGCAGCTCCCTGCATTCCGATTGCTCGAGGAATTTATGCAGGAGGTCGCATTAATCACGGATGCAGACACCAAGGAAAAGGAGGAAACGGACTACGTTTCCCTGATGACCATACACGCAGCCAAAGGATTGGAGTTTCCGCACGTATGTGTGGTGGGAATGGAAGAAAATCTTTTCCCGAGTGCCCAGAGTATGGGCAGCCGTGAAGACCTGGAAGAAGAGCGACGCCTGTTCTATGTGGCAGTCACCCGTGCAGAAAAAAGCCTGACCCTGAGCTATGCCACCACCCGCTATCGATGGGGAAACCTGGTCTTCAGTGACCCCAGCCGTTTTCTGGATGAAGTGAATGAGGAGTATCTTGAGTTGCCGCATAAGGCCAGTGTTCCGCCACTCAGCAAACAAAAATCCAGCCCCCTGCCAGGCAAACTGTCGCTGAACAAAAAGAATTATCAAAAACTCAGTGCCATTGAAACACAAGCTCAGGGAGGGAATGATGAAGGGGCCGGCATCATACCCGGGATGGATGTGGAGCACGCCAAATTCGGACAGGGAAAGGTGATCAGTATTGAGGGACAAGGACCCAACCGGAAAGCTACGGTTTTCTTCCCCGGCATTGGACAAAAACAGCTTCTGCTGAAGTTTGCAAAACTGAAAGCTTTGAAATAGAAAGAGAAGCCGCTACGATTCACGGAATTCCTTCATATCTTTGCAAGCGAAACGCAGGGCCAATGTTTTCATTAACACCTGTTCCGGAGCATCCGGAGAGTCTCCCTGCGCAAACATCAGCCAATTATGACAGATAATCTCGAATACAACACCACCCGCGAAAGGATGACCATCCCGGAATACGGGCGGAACATCCAGAAGATGATCCAACACATCAAAACCGTTGAGGATAAGGACAAACGCACCCGCCTGGCATACGCAGTTGTTTCCATAATGGGTCAGATGACCCCTCAGCACAAGGATGCCAACGACTTTCAGCAAAAGCTGTGGGATCACCTGCACATCATCGGAAACTTTGAACTGGATGTGGATGCACCCTATCCGGTGCCTAAACCCGAAGTCCTCCACGCAAAGCCACAGATTGTCCCTTATGCCACCGGAAAGATCCGTTATGCGCATTATGGCAAGCATACCCAGGCCATCATCGACAAGGTTTCGGAAATGGAGGAAGGGGAAGATAAAGACATCCTTACCCGCATTATCACCAACCACCTGAAAAAATCATACCTTACCTGGAACCGGGAATCTGTAAATGATGACCTGATTCTCGATCACCTCAGAGAGTTATCCGGAGGAAGGCTGCAGATGAAAGATGAATCACAAATGTTAAACACAGCAGACATCCTGGCCCGCAATGTGGTAAAGAAAAAACCGCAGAAAGAAACCAGAAAACACGGGGGAGGCAAAAAACGCAGCTACCGCCCTAACTGATCCCCTGCCCTGCCTTATGAGTTCTTTTGTAATTGAAGGAGGGAGAAAGCTTCAGGGTCGCATCCGCCCTCAGGGCGCGAAAAACGAAGCATTGCAAATTATTTGCGCCACCCTGCTGACCAAAGAAGCGGTCACGATCCATAATATACCTGACATCCGGGATGTCAATTTTCTGATTTCCCTCCTGGAAGACCTGGGTGTAAAGACAGAAAGAAAGGGGGAAGGCATCTGCGCCTTCACCGCCGACAATCTGGACCTTGACTATTTACGCAGTGAGGAATTCAGCAGGAAAGGGGCAGCCCTGCGCGGATCCATAATGATTATCGGTCCGCTGCTGGCCCGTTTCGGAAAAGCCTGGATACCCCAACCGGGAGGCGATAAGATCGGGCGGAGAAGGCTGGATACCCATTTTATCGGCCTGGAGAGTCTGGGGGCCCGTTTCCATTACGATCCCGACCGCAAATGGTATTCGGTGGAAGGGGATCAACTGAAGGGCAATTACATCCACCTGGACGAGGCATCCGTGACCGGTACCGCCAATATCCTGATGGCTGCCGTTTTGGCCAAAGGGACGACGACCCTTTTCAACGCCGCCTGCGAACCATATCTGGTGCAGCTCTGCCGGATGCTCAACAGGATGGGTGCTAAAATAGAGGGGGTGGGATCGAACCTGCTCACCATACAGGGAGTGGAAAGCCTGGAAGGCACCAGCCACACTATGCAATCGGATATGATTGAAGTGGGCAGTTTTATCGGCCTGGCTGCAATGACCCAAAGTGAACTCACCCTGGAGAATGTGCGTAAGGAAGACCTGGGCATCATCCCCGACACTTTCCGGCGGCTGGGGATACAGATGGAATTCAAGGGACAGGACCTGTTCATCCCGGCGCAGGAAAACTATGAGATTGCCACCTTTATGGATGGCTCCATCCTGACCATTGCCGATGCCCCCTGGCCGGGATTCACCCCCGATTTGATCAGCATTGCCCTGGTTACCGCTACCCAGGCGCGGGGCAGTGTGCTTATCCACCAGAAAATGTTTGAAAGCCGATTGTTCTTTGTGGACAAGCTGATGGATATGGGTGCCCAGATCATCCTCTGCGATCCGCACCGTGCTACCGTCATCGGATTGGAACGCAAGCATCCCTTGCGGGGCATCAGGATGAGCAGCCCTGATATCCGGGCCGGGGTAGCCCTTTTGATTGCCGCCCTTTCCGCGTCGGGCACTTCCATTATCGACAACATTGAACAAATTGACCGGGGTTATCAGTTTATAGATCAGCGCCTGAATGCCCTGGGTGCCTCTATTGAACGCAGAGATAATGTTTAATCCGAATTTAAAATGATGAGCCGAAATACCTTTCTTGCTTTCGTATTCCTGTTTGCAGTGGCCCCTATTCTGATGGGCAGCGGAAACCCGGCGTCTACCGGTAAAAAGGCCCCTGACCTGGTCGGAACCAGTCCGGATGGCAAAACCTACCGTTTGAGTGACCTCGAGGGTTATGTGGTCTTAGTGGATTTCTGGGCCAGCTGGTGTGGCCCCTGCCGGCGCGAAAACCCCAATATCGTGCAGGCCTGGGAGAAATACCGGAAAGCAAAGTTTGAAGGTGCCAAAGGTTTTAAGATTTTCAGTGTATCCCTGGACAAGGCCAAAGACCCCTGGGTAAAGGCCATTGCCGCCGATAAGCTGAGTTGGGATGAGCACATCAGTGACTTGCAGGGATGGCAATCGCAGCACGCCCGAATTTACAGTGTGAGCAGCATCCCCGACAACTTCCTGGTGGGCCCCGACGGCACCATTTTGGCGCGGAAGCTGCGGGGCATTCAGTTGCATTATGAGTTGGAGAAGCTGGCGAAGTGAGCGAGGGAAGCGGACAAGCGAGGGAAGCGGACAAGCGAGGGAAGCGAGGGAAGCGGACAAGCGAGAAGCGAAAAGCGAACCCTTGTCAATGCCTGCATAGAGCTGATCTGCCGATCTAATGATCTTCTGACCTGCTGATCTTCTGACCTGCTGATCTGCTGTCACTGCTGGCCTTCTGACCTTCCTCTCCCCTCCCCGGCCCTCCCCTCGGAGGAGAGGGAGTTTCCTTTTCACCTCATCCTCATCCTCATCCTCAAACTCATCCTCAAACTCAAACTTACTGCTCCCCTCCTTCAGCCTCTTCTGAAAAAATTGATAATTCACCACGGATAACACGGATGAACACAGAGAAAAAAATCTGTGAAAATCTGTGAGAATCTGTGGTAAAATAGCCAGAGGCCACCCAAGCCAAGAATTCACTTCGCGCTTTCTTGCCCTGAGCACTTACACTGAGCTTTGCCGATGTGATGTCAAGAGGCGGTGGATTACCAAAATTGTCAAAACTTGTCCGCCTACCCCTCGACACCCTTCGGCTTCACTTCGACTTCGCTCCCCTCGACTTCGCTCCCCTCGACTTCGCTCGGGGAGCGGGCAAGCGACCCTTGTCAATGCCTGCATAGAGCTGATCTGCCGATCTAATGATCTTCTGACCTGCTGATCTTCTGATCTTCCTCTCCCCTCCCCGGCCCTCCCCTCGGAGGAGAGGGAGTTTCCTTTTCACCTCATCCTCATCCTCATCCTCAAACTCATCCTCAAACTCAAACTCAAACTCAAACTTACTGCTCCCCTCCTTCAGCCTCTTCTGAAAAAATTGATAATTCACCACGGATAACACGGATGAACACAGAGAAAAAAATCTGTGAAAATCTGTGAGAATCTGTGGTAAAATAGCCAGAGGCCACCCAAGCCAAGAATTCACTTCGCGCTTTCTTGCCCTGAGCGCTTGCACTGAGCATTGCCGATGTGATGTCAAGAGGCGGTGGATTACCAAAATTGTCAAAACTTGTCCGCCTACCCCTCGACACCCTTCGGCTTCACTTCGGCTTCGCTCCCCTCGACTTCGCTCGGGGAGCGGGCAAGCGACCCTTGTCAATGCCTGCATAGAGCTGATCTGCCGATCTAATGATCTTCTGACCTGCTGATCCTGCTGATCTACTGACCTACTGATCTTCTGATCCCGCTTCCCCGCTGCCATTCTGACACCCCTCTCGTGCTGGCAAAGTATTTGTAAGCCTCGCGCGACAATCAATGTGAAAAGATGGCGAAGAAAAGCAAGAAGGAGGTGAAATCCACCCGGGAGGAAACAAGCCCTCAGCATAAGTCTGCTGCCGAAGAAGCGCAGGCAGGAACCCAGACAAAACAGAACGAAATGACGGAGGAGGCACTGCCAGACCCTGTGGAAAAGTTACAGCAGGAGCTGGCGCTGCTCAGCGACAAATACCTGCGCCTTTACTCCGACTTTGAGAACTTCCGCAAGCGACAGGCCAAAGAGAAGCTGGACCTGCTCGCCAATGCGTCGGAAGGACTTATCGTGGCTCTGCTTCCGGTTTTGGATGATTTTGACCGGGCACTGAAGACCCTGGAAGAAAGACCGGACGAAGATCCGGTGGCTGAAGGGGTCAAACTGATCCACAGCAAATTCTTGCATACCCTGAAACAAAAAGGCCTTGAACCTGCCGATGCGATGGGCAAGGACTTCGATACGGACTTTCACGAAGCCATCACCAGCATCCCGGCTCCATCAGAAGAACTGAAAGGCAAGGTGGTAGATGTTACCGAGAAAGGCTATCTCCTCAATGGCAAAGTAATACGCTATGCCAAAGTGGTGGTTGGCAACTGATCCCCATCCTACTAAAAGATTTTTATGGCAAAAAGAGACTATTACGACATATTGGGGATTGAGCGCAATGCCACGGATGCCGAAATCAAAAAGGCATACCGCAAAATGGCATTGAAATATCACCCTGACAAAAATCCGAACGACAAGGAGGCAGAGGACAAGTTCAAGGAAGCCGCAGAGGCCTATGAGGTGCTGAGCAATGCCGACAAACGCAGCCGTTATGATCGCTTCGGTCACGCCGGAATGGGTAACCAGGGCCAGGGTGGCTTTGGCGGAGGAATGAGTATGGAAGATATCTTCAGTCAGTTTGGAGACATCTTCGGGGGCGCTTTTGGTGGATTTCGCAGCAGCGGGGGTTCGCGGAGGCGGGTGAACCGTGGTACCAACCTCAGGGTGAAGGTACGCCTGAGCCTGGAGGAAATCGCCAATGGGGTTGAAAAGAAAATCAAACTCAAGAAATACATCCCCTGTCAGGAATGCAGTGGCTCAGGAGCTGCCGGAGGCTCTTCCTATCAATCCTGCAGTATGTGCCGGGGCACCGGACAGGTGACCCGTGTCACTTCCACCTTCCTGGGCCAGATGCAAACCACCTCTACGTGTCCGCAATGCGGAGGAGAAGGCCAGATCATTACAGAAAAATGCCACAGCTGTGCCGGAAACGGAGTGGTGCAGGGAGAAGAAGTGGTGTCCATCAACATCCCGGCCGGGGTGATGGAAGGGATGCAGCTTTCGCTCAGCGGCAAAGGCAATGCAGCAGCAAGGGGCGGAATTCCGGGCGACCTGATTATCCTGGTGGAAGAAGAACCCCACGCCCATTTTGAGCGGGACGGGAATCACCTGCATTACGATCTCTACCTGAATATTGCCGATGCAGCCCTGGGTGCGGGTGTGGATGTCCCTACCCTCGACGGCAAAGCCCGCATCAAAATTGCTCCCGGTACCCAGGGCGGAAAAATCCTCCGCCTGAAGGGCAAAGGATTGCCCTCGGTAGAGGGTTATGCCCGCGGCGACCTGCTGGTTACCGTGAATGTTTGGACCCCTAAGAACCTTAGCTCCGAGGAAAGGGAGCTTATGGAAAAACTCAGGAGTTCTGATAATTTTGTACCCCAACCGGGTGGGCACGATAAGAGTTTCTTCTCCCGGATGAAAGAATTCTTCCAATAAGCCTGAATACAGATGGAAGCACTATTCCGCGCAGAGCGTGTTAACAAATCCTTTACCGGGCACCAGGCCCTCAAAGAGGTAAGCATTGAAGTGCCTGAAGGCAGTATCTTCGGGCTGCTGGGTCCGAACGGGGCAGGAAAAACAACCCTAATCCGCATCATCAACCAGATTACCGCTCCGGACAGTGGAAGTATACTGCTGAGAGGAAAGCCCTTGCAAAGGGAAGATGTTTTCCGTATCGGTTATCTCCCCGAAGAACGCGGTCTGTACAAAAAAATGAAGGTGGGTGAACAGGCCCTTTACCTGGCCCAGCTTAAAGGGCTCTCGCGGGCAGAAGCCCTGAAACGCCTTCGTGAATGGTTTACCAAATTCGAGATTGAGAACTGGTGGAACAAAAAGGTGGAGGAGTTGTCGAAAGGAATGCAGCAGAAAGTGCAATTCATCGTCACCATCGTCCATCAACCGGACCTCATTATCTTCGACGAGCCTTTCAGCGGCTTCGACCCCATTAATGTCAACCTGCTCAAATCCGAAATCCTCAACCTGAAAGCCCAGGGCAGCACCATCATCTTCAGCACCCACAATATGGCCTCCGTGGAAGAACTATGCGACCACATCGTGCTGATCAACAAGGCGCAAACCATTCTGAAAGGGAGTGTGCAGGAAATCAAACAAGCCTATAAGTCGGATACTTTTGAGGCAGACCTTACGGGCTTGCAGATGCCGGCCAGCGACATCCGTCTGAATGGATATGAAATCCTTGGCATCGAAGAAACACTGGAAGGAATCAGCAGAATCCGGGTCAGGATTGCCACGGGTGAAAGCCCGAATACCCTCCTGAAAAGCTTACTTCAATATGGCGAGCTGCACGGGTTCAGGGAGATCATTCCCAGTATGAATGACATCTTCATTCAGCGCGTAAACGAAGACAAAGCACGAATCTAATCTATTCAAGATGAAGAAGATTAAACTCATCATCATAAGGGAATACCTGGTCAGGGTACGCAAACGCTCCTTTATCATTATGACCTTCCTGGGGCCCATCCTGATGGCTGCCCTGATGATCGTACCCATCTGGCTGGCCCAAAATGCAGATGAAAGCGCCAGCATCGGGGTGGTAGATGAAAGCGGGATTTTTCTTGAAAGCTTTGCCCAAACCGAAAACATACAGGTATCCTTTCTGGATGAAAGCATTGCAGAAGCCAAAGCGAATTTCGGCAACAGCGGATTCGATGTCCTGCTCTACATTCCTAAAACAGAACTGAATGTCCCTGAGAAAGGGATTTTATACTCCAATAAGCAACCCAGCATCATCATCAAGAGTTTTGTGGAGGACAATATGAAGCGCCAGGTGGAAAGCCTCAAGCTCAGCACCAGTGGGATAGATGAAAATGTATTGCGCTCCATCAAGACCAGCATCAGCCTGACCACCATTAAGATTCAGGATGATGGGACGGAGAAGAAAACCTTTACAGAGGTTAGTATGGTACTGGGGCTCTTCTCAGGGATCCTGATCTATTTCTTCATCTTCATTTTCGGCTCCCAGGTGATGCGTGGGGTGATTGAAGAAAAAACCAACCGCATTGTAGAGGTCATCGTCTCCTCCGTCAAGCCCTTCCAGCTGCTGATGGGCAAGATCGTGGGAGTGGCTTTGGTCGGCCTCACCCAGTTTCTGCTTTGGATCATCCTTACCGCTGCACTTTTTATGTTGTTCAAGATGGGATTCGGGGATTCCCTTCAACTCGACAGCAGCGCGATGATGGGAAACTCTGCCCAGGCAAAGGAAATGATGGAAGGGCAGATGAATATGGGTGCTGCCAAGGCCTTTGAAATGATCAGTTCGATTAATTTCGGGGTAATGATCTTCAGCTTCCTGTTCTATTTTCTGGGAGGATACCTCTTGTATTCCGCTCTCTTTGCTGCTATTGGTGCTGCGGTGGACAATGAGACCGACACCCAGCAATTTATGCTGCCGGTCACCATCCCGCTGATCCTTGCGATCGTTGTGGCGCAAATGGTGATTCAGAATCCGGAAGGACCCATTTCGTTCTGGTTCTCTATCATCCCCTTCACCTCTCCCATCATTATGATGATCCGCATTCCTTTTGGCGTTCCCTACGAAGAGATCCTTCTTTCCGTCGTCTTATTGATTGCAGGATTTGTAGGGGCGGTATGGCTTGCGGGCAAAATTTATCGCACCGGCATTCTGATGTACGGGAAGAAGGTGACGTATGGGGAACTGTGGAAATGGATCAGGTATAAGGGCTGAAGCATCAGCTTTTCTCAGGGTTTATTATAGCCACTTCTTCCTTCGCATATACCAAAGCATTGCTGCCGCGATAAACACCATCAGGATGAGCAGGGCCGGATAAGCCCAGGGCTTGCTGAGTTCGGGCATATAGGTAAAATTCATCCCGTAGATTCCTGCCAGAAAAGTAAGGGGAATAAAGATGCTGGCCACCACGGTCAGGGTTTTCATCACCGCATTCATTTTGTTGGAGATATTGGCGTGATGCAATTCCAGCAATACGGAGATGCTGTCGGCCAGGCCACGCTGTTCTTCCACGGCCTGATGCAGGTGCTCCAGAATATCAAGCAGGTATGGCTTGACACTTTTGCTAAGCAAAGGATGGGCGATCATATTCAGGTCGAGAAGGGCGGTGCGCAAAGGAAAGAGGTTTTGTCTCATTTCGATGATGGCACTTCTCAACTGCATTACTTCCTGCATAATCCCCCCCTCTTCTCCCCTGATCAGTCTTTCCTGCAACACATCATACTGTTCCCGCATTTCATTCAACATAGGGAGGTACTGGTCACAGATCAGGTCGATCAATCGCATAAATAAGTGGTCGGCACCAAGGGTGCGCAATCGGTTGGAAGGATCTTCCAGTCGTTGCCACACCGGGTCAAAGATATCAGCAGGGCAGTCGGCAAAGCTAAAAACACGGCTTTCTGCCAATACAAGGTTTATCACAACCCATTCCGAGGATTTTTTTTCAATAGGATACCGGAGATAGAGGAAGAGGAAGGCATCGCCACTTTCGAGTTTGGGAGGATGGTGCACATTGAGCATATCTTCCATTACCAGGCGCGACATCCCAAGTGCGGCTCCTGTTTGCTCAACCAGCTGAACATCGTGCAAGCCGCGGCATTCCGTCCACCGGATGCTCCCGGAAACTATTTCCTCCGCCTTGAGTTCCACCCCCGGTATTTTTTTGCGAAGCACCTCCCCGGGAGAGATATCATACTGCCATATCTCGACCGCATCTTGCTGTTGGTTTCCGGTATATTGCAGCCATCCGGGGGGACGACCGGTTTTGTGGATGCGTTTTTTCTGACTCATAATGATTGATTTGGAATGTCACCACCGGCCTCCGGACTTGCTTTCGCAGGCAAATCCTTCTTATACACCAGGGTTCTGTATGGGAAAGGAATCTCTACCCCTTCGCGGTCGAAGCGTTCTTTGATGCTCTTGTGCAGGTCGCATTTGAGTTCGAAACCCTTGCGGTGGTTGAGCGTCCATATCCCGGCCCGCAGGTTCACGCTGAAATCGCCCAGGCTGATGACACGGACCACTACATCGGGAACACCAAGCGACAAGTCCTCCGAACTTCTGTTATCGAGAAAATGCGGATGCTTGCGCGCCTCTTCCTGAATGATGCGGATCGCTTTGTCGATATCCGAATCATAACTGATACCTATGAAGAGGAAATTGCACATTTTTTCATCCGTAAGGGTAGAATTGGTAATGGTTTCCTCGCTCATCACCGCATTAGGGATGACGATACGGCGGTTTTCAAAATCGCGGATAACGGTATGCCGCAACGTAATATCCTCCACAATGCCGTGAAAAAGGCTGCCGACTTTGATGTTATCATTTACCCGGAAAGGTTTAAAAATGACGATAAAGACCCCGCTCACGATATTTGAGAAGGCCTGTTGGGAAGCCAGGCCAATCACAACGGCGAGTATCCCGGCTCCGGCAAAAAGGCTCAGACCCAGACTTTTCAGTTCGGGGATAGTATAGAAGATGATGATCAGGGCGGAGAGGATGATGGCAAAACTGAGCACGTGCCGGATAAAATTGTATCGGGTGGCATCCACATTCAGTCGCTGTGTGGCCGTATCCAGGTATTTCTTCATCATATGCCGGACCAGACGCGCCAGGGCAATGGCCAGCACCAGCACGATAACAGATATCAGCAGTTGGGTAAAGCGGGGGTGTCCGGCAATATCGCGTAGGAATGTGATCATAGCTTGTTTTTTGTAAAGGTAAGAAGGAAAATCTATGATGAGAAGAGGAAGGGAGGTGAATACCAAGTCCCACGCTACCTTCCGCAGCCTGAAAATGATAAATTTGCATTGCAATAGACAACGATCGCTGAAACTGAGAATATGCCGAAAAACAAGAAAAGCCAGGGCCGTATCCTGGTCATCGACGATGAAAGGGCCATCCGAAGCACCCTGAAGGATATCCTTGAGTATGAGAAATTTGAGGTGGATGAAGCTCAGGATGGATTGATTGCGCTGGAAAAGATGGGCGTGCAGGAGTATGCCCTCATTCTTTGCGACATCAAGATGCCGGAGATGGACGGGATGGAAGTGCTGGAAAAGGCCCAGGAACTGACGGAAGCCCCCATCGTGATGATCAGCGGGCACGGCACTATTGAAACGGCCGTGGAGGCCTTGAAGAAAGGCGCTTACGATTATATCGCCAAGCCCCTCGACCTGAATCGACTCCTGGTTACCGTCAGGAATGCGCTGGACCGCAATACCCTTGTGCAGGAGACCCGCAAATTGAAGCGGCAGGTGAGCAAGACTTATGAAATGATCGGCACTTCTGCACCTATGCAGGAAATCCGGACCCTGATCGACCGGGTAGCGCCTACGGAGGCCAGGGTCTTGATTACGGGTGACAATGGTACGGGGAAGGAGTTGGTGGCACGCTGGCTGCACGAGAAGAGTCGCCGTGCCCACGGGCCCTTCATTGAAGTGAACTGTGCCGCCATCCCTTCTGAACTCATTGAGAGTAAACTGTTCGGTCACGAGAAAGGTTCCTTCACCTCGGCTGACCGTATGCGCAAGGGTGATTTTGAATTGGCCCACGGAGGTACCCTTTTTCTGGATGAAATCGGGGATATGAGTATGAGCGCCCAGGCCAAGGTGCTGAGGGCCTTGCAGGAAAGCAGCATCACCCGTGTGGGTGGAGAGAAGGCGATTCCGGTGGATGTGCGGATTATTGCCGCCACGAACAAAAACCTGGGGGAGATGATTGCAGAGAACAGATTCCGGGAGGACCTCTATCATCGACTCAGTGTTATTTTGATCTCTGTCCCCCCTTTGAGTGAGCGGCGGGAGGATATCCCTTTGCTAGCCGAACATTTTCTGGATATGATTTTGGATGAGCAGGGTCGCAGCGGACTCAGCTTCACCGATGCTGCCCTGGAAGCCTTGCAAGCTTTGAGTTGGACAGGAAACGTAAGAGAGTTGCGCAATGTGGTGGAGCGTTTGGCCATCCTATGTGATAAAGAAATCCGCGGGGAGGACGTGGAGAAGTATGCGGCGCCTTTGAAGTGATCAGTGATCAGTGATCAGTGGGCAGTGGGCAGTGTTCAGTGGGCAGTGTTCAGTGGGCAGTGTTCAGTGATCAGTGTTTCTATGCCAGAATAAGGTTGACGGCTTGTCCGCTTTCCTTGCTTGTCCGCTTTTCTTGCTTGTCCGCTTTCCTTGCTTGTCCGCTTTCCTTGCTTGTCCGCTTTCCTTGCTTGTCCGCTTTCCTCGCTTGTCCGCTTTCCTCGCTTCCTTAAGTTGAGTGAAGCCGATGTACATCCCGATGAACGAAGTGAATCGGGAGAGCAGTGGGCAGTGTGTCAATGCCTGAATAAGGTTGACGGCTTGTCCGTTTTCCTTGCTTATCCGCTTTCCTCGCTTCCTTAAGTTGAGTGAAGCCGAAGTACATCCCGATGAACGAAGTGAATCGGGAGGGCAGTGGGCAGTTGAACAATCGCTCCGGAGAATGCGTTTCCCGCCTATGAAAACAATCCTACATAAAGCAGAGAGCCGGGGGCACGCAAAGCACGGCTGGCTTGATTCCCATCATACATTTAGTTTTGGACAATATTATCATCCAGAGCGGATAAATTTCGGGGTGCTTAGGGTGCTGAATGATGACATCGTAGCACCGGGCCGGGGCTTCGGGACGCATCCGCACGACAATATGGAGATCATATCCCTTCCGCTGGAGGGCGATCTGGAGCACCGTGACAGTATGGGGAATGTGAAAGTAATCAGAGAAGGTGACATCCAGGTGATGAGTGCAGGCACAGGGGTTCAGCACAGTGAATACAACTTAAATCCGGACAAAGAGGTCAGTTTCCTTCAAATTTGGTTATTCCCCAGGGAGCGGGATGTGAACCCCCGTTATGATCAGATATCGATCAGGGAACTGCAGAAAGAGAATGCTTTCTTCCAGATACTTTCTCCTCATCCGGAAGATGCAGGCGTATGGATCCATCAGGATGCCTGGTTTCATCTTGGATATTTTGACAATGAGGGGGTACACCCATACAACATAAAGAAGAAAGGCAATGGGGTCTATGCTTTCATACTCGGGGGAACTGCGGATATCGCGGGGCAATCCTTAGCAGAAAGAGATGGGATAGGGATATGGGATACAGACAGGATGGAGGTAAAGGTGACCTCCGGCAGCCGGATATTGCTTATGGAAGTGCCGATGCAATAGGATTGTTTTATTTTTTCTATGGCATTGTTTTTGTAAATTTGCACACCTTCAACCCATTACACCTGGGGCTGACTGGTTTTGACAGCAAGGAAGTGGGTATGTAAGCACGTCGGGCGTTGAAGATGAGGCCCGTTAACAACCAGCTTCACAGCCAATAACTGGCAACACTGATTACGCCTTGGCTGCCTAAGCAGAAAGCTTAGTGCCCCAAGCGTTCCCCGGGAAGCTCTGTCTGGCAGCGTCCCGGCCGGAGCGTCGAAAATGCCGGAATAGTTGCTGCAGCGTCCCGATGCAGCGATGAAATTCAGGGAATAAGGGAAATGTGGGCAGGCTTCAGGCCAGCATTTCTTCGAAAACACAATAAGAGGCTAAACGTGTAGAAAGCATATTTGCTGCTTGCCTGGACCGGGGTTCGACTCCCCGCAGCTCCACAAAACAGAGTGAGCGTGAGAGCGAGAGCGATCACGCTCACTTTGTTTTCTCAAGTCTCACTCTCACACTCACACTGTATTCCAGGTATTTTCAGTTTGGAGTGTGAAGGATGAGTGTGGAGGGGAACACGTCACCTGAACAAAAACCTCCACACTATTCCTTTTCACAAAGGGCAACCGAATGGTTCAAACTCACTCTAATGTAGCGCAAAAAGGGGATCACCGAAGGTACCGCCCGCAGCTCCACAAAACAGAGTGAGCGTGAGAGCGAGAGCGATCACGCTCACTCTGTTTTCTCAAGTCTCACTCTCACACTCACACTGTATTCCGGGTATTTTCAGTTTGGAGTGTGAAGGATGAGTGTGGGGAAATAGATCAGTAGTACCAAAATCCGTCACACAGTTTCTATACTATGGGCGTTCGCCCGCTACCCGAGCGAAGTCGAGGGTAGCGCAACCGAAGGGCAGTCGAAGTGTGTCGAGGAGTGTCGAAGGGCAAGCGAATGATTCAAACTCACCCTAATGTAGCGCAAAAAGGGGATCACCGAAGGTAGCGCCCGCTGGCAAAGTGTGAGCGTGAGAATGAGAGCGAGAAAAAGAAGACCAAGGTGTGCTGATAATGAGCGTTAACGTCTGAAGTGGCAGACTAACAGAACCTATGCAGGTCGATGGCAAGGGCTTCAATGTCTTCGCGGCGGGCAAGGAGTTCAAGCCAGGCTGCAGGGAGTGCATCCAAACCGTAATGCAAGCCGGCCAGTCCACCGGTGAGTGCGGCAATGGTATCTGTGTCGCCCCCAAGATTCACCGCCTTTAAAACAGCGCTTTGATAATCCGTGGTAGTGAGCAGGCACCATAAGGCTGCCTCCAGGGAATCGATCACGTAGCCACTGGAACGTATCTCAGGCTGCTTCCTTTCGGAGACATCTTCGGTGATCAGCCCCGACAAGATCGCCCGTTCCTGCTCCGGATAAGCAATCTCATCCCAAAAAGCCCGGATATCTTCTCGCATCAAATCATAGCCATCCTGAATCGTCTTTCCATTAAAAATCATCTCCCCCAGCCTGAGATAGATCAGACAAGACATATGTGCACGTATGTGCCGGTGGGTTAAGGCGGATACCTCCCTGACCTTTCCCCACTGATCCTTTATTGTGTCGCCTTTGAGATGGAATAAAAGAGGCAATATCCGCATCAGAGAACCATTGCCATTCTCCATCTCAATGTTTTCTTGAGCCTGGGCAAAAAAAGTAAAGTGATCCCCGGAATCCAGGTTCTCTTTCAGGCGGGACAGTGATGCAGAGGTGGTTTTCCCAATATCAAATACCTCTCCCCTCGCTGTCCAATAGGCCTCATCCCGCCAAACAATGGATTTGCGTGCGATATCCTCAATGTCATAATCGCCTTCGGCCAGGGATGCCGCCAGGCACATCGCAAGCGAGGTATCATCCGACCAGGTACCCGGAGCCTGCTTATGGGTCCGATAGCCCGTCATCGTAGTGCAGGGATCTTTGTGCATCTGGTCGCGGCTTCGAAACTCATAAGGAACACCCAGAGCGTCGCCTAAGGCGAATCCGAGGAAAGCAGCCACAAGCTGGTCTCCCGATCGATTTGCATTCCAATCCAGGGGATGGCGGGTATTCCCCATAACAAAGCAGGGATGGCGATGGCCACCGGCAGAAAGTCCATTTGTGTTATGAGATCCGGCCATATAATACGTCTTTAGTACCCCCTAAAAGTATGGCTAATTATCCTTGAAGCCTGTAAAAGCTTTTTTTTATAGCATTTTTGCTCTATTCCTCCGAAGAGGAAATTGGAGCTCTCCTTCATCTCTCCTGGGGCGCCGCAGAAAAGCGGGTCCGGATTCTGGAGAAGTTGTATTAAGCAAGAGAGGGTAGCTTCCTGGCCGACCTGCTGATTCGCTTCGGGCACTACGCCACCTGATGTGGCGATGGAAGAATGAGAAAAACTACCTGATATGCTGATATGTCTATAAGCATACTGCCGGCCTCCAAAAGCCGGCAGTACCTATAAATATTGTCAAAGCTGACTCTTACTGCTTCGTGAACTGGACGTTCACTAAAAGTTTCACGGTATCGGAGACCACCACACTGCCCGCCTCGGTAATGGCATTCCACTTTAGTCCGAAAGCTTTGCGATCCACCGCGCCACTGAGCTCGAAACCTGCTTTGGTCTGACCGTAAGGATCTACCGCAATGCCGTTGAACTCCACCTCCAGGCTGATCTCTTTGGTCACATCCCGCATCGTGAGATCGCCCACCAGGGTATTACCGTCAAAGGATTTTGAGCGGAAAAGGATTTCGGGGAACTGGGCCGCATTGAAGAAGTCATCAGACTTCAGGTGAGCATCTCTATCGGCATTATTGGTACTGATGGAGGCCACATCCACCCTGACTTCCACCTCGGCCTGTGCAAAATCATCGCCATTGGTGAGGGCGGTGGCATCAAACATCTCGAAACGCCCGGTCAGGGTCGAAATCATCATATGCTTCACCTTGAAGGTAAACTCTGAATGCATAGGGTCGATGACCCATTTTGTTTTGTTTTCCATTGTGCTGCTTCTTTCTATTTATTTAACTATAACATTGATTTACAGGCCATTTGTTAAAATAACTCTTGACATAAGCAACAGCTGAAACCCGGTAGTGGTTCAAAAAAGAATTAAAAAACCATTCTAGGCATAGCATAATATCGTAATATTGCGATAAATCTAAAGACAAGGAATTGGGAGCGACTAAACCCGATACATACACCGAATTGCAAGAAAGCCTCGCAAGCATAGCCAAAGCCTTGGGGCATCCGGCGCGGATAAGCATTTTGCAAGAGCTGGGAAATCAACGAAGCTGCCAGTGCGGCCAGCTGGCGAATACGATGGGACTTGCCCAATCAACGATATCACAACATCTCAAAGAATTAAAGAATGTCGGAATTATCCAGGGGAGCATTGATGAGACCCGGATTTGCTATTGTCTTTCGCCGGAAAAACTATATGAACTGATGACTTTTCTTACACATATCACCTCAAGTGTTCATCCAAACAATCCTGAAAGAAGCAATGAAAATAACTGAACAAGCAGCGATTGAAATGAAAAAGGAAAACATAAAAGAGATTGTAAAGGAAAAGTATGGATCCATTGCAAGCCACAGCAATCTGTTAATGCAACAGTCTTGTTGCGGTTCATCCAATTGCTGTGGTGAACTAGAGTTCCGTATGATCGGTGATGAATATGACGGGCTGGAGGGCCACCACCCGGATGCCGATCTTGGTCTTGGCTGCGGTCTGCCCACAGCCTTCGCCCAACTAAAAAAAGGCGATACGGTTATTGATTTAGGCGCCGGCGCAGGAAACGACTGCTTTGTAGCCAGGGCGGTGGTTGGAGAAAGCGGCCGGGTGATTGGGATTGATATGACTGAGGCTATGATTGCCAAAGCACAGAAGAATGCGCGCCAGCTCGGATTTCATAATGTTGAATTCATTTTGGGAGAAATTGAGGAACTACCCTTGCCCGACAACATCGCCGATGTGGTCATTAGCAACTGCGTGTTGAATCTTGTTCCTGACAAAGAAAAAGCATTCAACGAAATACGGCGGGTGTTGAAACCAGGGGGGCACTTTTCTATATCCGATATAGTACTAAAAGGCAATCTGCCTGAAAACATACGGCAGGATGCTGAAATGTATGTGGGGTGTGTTGCCGGGGCAATGGAAAAAGAAGCGTATCTGAGTGTGATGCGCAAGAGCGGTTTGGTAAACATCGCAGTTCAGAAAGAAAAACAAATTGCTATCCCGGATGAAAGCTTGCTGAAATACCTCAAGCCATCGGAAATGGAAGCATACAAACAATCAGGGAATGGAATTTTCAGCATTACGGTTTATGCAGAAAAAGAACAGTAGAAGGAAATACGGTTTATCCCTTCCCTTGTAATACCCTGGTGACAAGCGTGTGACAGAAAAAGTGGTGCCTCTACTTACACACCCATAATACCAGACCTTTCAAGCCAAATACCAAGGCCTCGCAGGGATTCCCGTCTCGACCGCTAAACCAAGGATACCTGCACTGGTATGCTTTGTGACACCCCCTCCCATAACCAGCCTTTGGTGTCTTTATAGCACAAACCTCTCTGCAGGCTGGGATTGCGCTTTAAACTCAAACCCGCTCTCCCCCCTACACCTTTCACATACATTTGGTGTCTATGCATCAACGTAGGCTTGAAAAGCTTTTATAGCTTTGTTGCTGCCGGCAATGACAAAACCCATCGATATGAAAAAGTACCTCCTCCTTCTCATTGTACTGCTCAGTATGACATCCCTGCGGGCTACCCACTTTATGGGCGGGGAAATCACCTGGGAATGCCTGCCCAATGGCAATTACCGTTTCATCCTCGTGGTATATAGGGAATGTGCAGGCATCAACTACCCCAATCACGCGACGCTTACCTCTAATTCCCCCGCAGGGAATATTCAGCTCTATCTCTGGCCTAATAATGTGGATGGCAGAGAAGAAATCTCTCCCCGTTGCCACCCCGATACGGCCTATATGCATATTGAATGCGCCAATACTCCTTTTGGTACCGCTTATTCTAATATGGGTGCCCTTGAAAAATGGACTTTTACCAGCGATAGCATCTACCCTAATGGCATTACCATCAATGGTGTGCCGCCTGCCAGCGGTTGGTACTTCGCCTATACCAGCTGTTGCCGCAACCCCAACTCAAGTATTCCGGGATCAAGCTCCAAATCCTGGTTCCTTCGCGCAATAATGTATCCCTATCAGAGCACCAACACCTATCCCTGCTTTGATAACTCTCCCAGGTTCCTGGGCAACCCACCGGTCGTCATCTGCAGCGGATATCCGTTCAACTCCAGCCATCAGGTATTCGATCCCGAATTTGACTCTCTCACTTTCGAATGGGGGCAAGCCCTCAATGATCAGGCCAACAGTCCTATTACCAATTATAATGCAGGCTATTCCTTTTCTCATCCCTTCCCGGGAATATACCATAATCCCAGTAATGTCCCGGCATATATTGATCCCTACACCGGCGATATTTCCCTCCGCTCCTTCACACAGGGCGCTTTTGTGAATGTGACCAAACTATCCGCCTTCCGCTCCGGGATCAAAATAGCCGAGGTCTTTCGCGAACTGCAGACCGTTATTCTGCCCTGCGGGAGCAATGCTCCGCCGGAATTTGATATCATCGGGAAGAGCTTTATCACCCCCTATCTTTTCATAGATACAGTCTATGCAGGGGATACACTGCAAGCCAACCTCTTTGCACTTGATTCTATCCCGGTCAACCTGCCCTATGGCCAGCCTGCCAGCCTGATACTGACCGCCAATGGAGTGCAGTTTGGCGATGGCTTTACGTCCGACACAGGCTGCCTGATCGAGCCCTGTGCCACATTGGGTAGCGCGCCGCCCATTGTCAGCACCTATGCCCTGAACACCTCCTTTGAATGGGTGGTAACAGATGACCACTACTACACTCCTTTGATGAGCAGCAACAAAGAACCCTATTATGACTTCTTTTTCAGGGTCAGCGACGACTTTTGTCCGGTACCCGGAGTCAACAACTATACCTACCGTGTCTTTGTGCTTCCCAGTTCTTTCAAGACGACATCCTGGTTCTGCCAGCGCATCCTTCCCCAGGGTGAGGTTGAGCTGAAATGGAACCGGCCCTACGATCCGGATACGCTTTTCAGGATGTACCGCATCTTTCATAAAAACGCCCCTACTGCCTCCTGGGTCGTGTTGGACTCACTCACTCAGCCAGGGGACACCTTGTATCTGCATACCCCTGCCTCGCTCCAAAGCCAGGTGACGACCTACAAGGTAGAGGTGGTGTATGAGGTCAATGGACACCTCTTCTTCAGAGATATTTTTGAAAGCAAAACTCCACTGATCGTCACTCCCGTTGCGGTATGCCAAAATGATTTCTTCGAACTGACCACCCAGGAATTGGGCGGAGGAGGGAACAGTCTGCTTTGGGACTTCGGAAATTTCTCTCACAGCTCGGGCAGCGGCACGGGTCCGCACTGGCTGATCGCCGACAGCAGCGGATTGCATACTATCAGCCTGGAAATACACAATGCCTGCGGGCTCAGCCACCTTCATAAAGAGGTTCAGGTTCACCCCCTGCCCGACATCCACATCAGCGGCCCCCGCTACTACTGTCCGGGCACCCCATTGGTGCTTACCGCTTCGGGTGGGGCGCAATACAGCTGGAGCACCGGAGCCACCAGTCCATCGATCACTTTGAGCAGCATTTACCCGCCGGTTTCCTTCCAGGTCACCGTCACGGACAATCATTACTGCGTCGATACCGCCAGTGTCAGCATTCGCAATGTGATCCCGTATTCCAATGCAGAGATATGTATGGTGAGCGTTGATCCTGCCAGTGGTCGTTTGCAAGTACTCTGGGAGAATCCAGCGGGGAAGGACGTAAAGCATTACCGCCTGATGGTTCGCAATGCCATACTGCCCAATCAATGGATGGTACTGGGCAACATCCCCTATCATCAGGCAGGGCTGGTCACCGATAGCCTGCACAATCCGGCTCAGGCGCAATACCATTATGCCCTGCAGGTAGTGGATTCCTGCAACAACGAGACTCCCATCAGCACAGCGGTGGGCACGATGCGCCTGCAGGCCTTTAATGCCAGCAACGGAGACATCATCCTGAGCTGGATGCCCTACGAGGGGATCGCAACGGGACATTATGCACATCTATACCGTTATGCCCCTTCTGTGGGCACCTTTGTTTTTGTGGACAGCGTGCTGAGCAGCCTCATTAGCTATACCGACCAGAATGCACCCCAGGAGGTCTTGCAATACTATGCATCAGTGAAAGGAATGCAATGTTATGATCCGGCAGGCAATCTTTGGACAGAAGCCCTCAGCAATACTGTGAGCGTGGACAATACCACGGGGCTGGATGCGCCTTCCCCGGAGGATGCTTTGCGGGTATTCACTGTCCCAGCCCAGCCCTATATTTTTATTGAGCGGGCAGGTCCCGGGCTCAGGGCGGCAGATATTCTTCTGTTTGATGTCTTGGGCCGTCAGGTGATGGACATTCGTTTAGATGCGGGGATTCAGCAGAAGCTGGTTCCAGCCTCCGGCCTGGCGAACGGGGTGTATTATTATCAGGTGCGTCACAGTGGAGGGACCCAGCAGGGGGGGAAGTTGGTTGTGGGGGGATTATGAGCGCTCCCCTCGATTCCCTCTCGACTGCGCTCGAGGCAAGCGCTCGGGGAGCGGCTTCCATTGACTCAACGTCACTCAGTAAATCCCCCCGCTGCCAATTAGAGTTTATTCTTTACACTTGTTAGTGAATGACGAGCATTTTGCCACTAATCCGATTCCTATCGCTAAGGAGCTCTATCATATATAAACCGGACTCCATTTCAGCCGTCCCAATATGCAACTCTCCAATTGCGATATCTGATGCAGTCAGTTCCCGAAAAAATACCATCTTACCTTGATAATCAGTCACGCGTAAGAAAAGGGACACTGGAGTGACTGCAAAGGAGAATCTCACATTAACTATATCCCGCGCTGGTGATGGATAAATACTAATAAATTCCCCTTCCTGCGCTGTAAATGCCGGAACTCCAAGCACAGCTGGTATTGAATTTCCTTCGGAATCACCCAAGACACTTCCCGGTAAAGCTGAAGGACGGAAGTGATGGTGATCAATGCCCTGTTTAATCCGCATCGTAAAGACAGTGTCACCTGCTTCAAAATTTACGGGGTCAAGGCTGTACCAGGCCATTCGCAGCTCCTCACTTGCCTGCCTGGTCAACACTGGAATGTCGGAGCCTTGTACTGAGATATCATCTATCTGAACCTCTTCCGGCCACTCAAGAATAAGAGATAGTGCAGACAGCCTTATGGGTTCAAGGGTAATGAAGGGATAATGCAGAAATGCACTGGATTCATCTTTCCCCAATGACAATTCCTCTACCTTTTGAATTTGGATTGATAATTCACTTTTGATCCCTGAAGGGGTATAACTCCCGTTTACATCCCCAAAACAAAGTGCTTCCAGGGTATCCTGATAGATCATACTCCCGGGCATTGTGAAAGACTTTTGCGGAATACACCAATCTCCGGCCGGGAATGTATTGATCAGCTGAACAAAACGCTTGGCAATGTTCAGGGCGTCCGTGGAATTCACATAGGATGAGAGATCTACATCTGCGGCTGCCAGATGGATACCATAGAGCGTTTCTATTCCGACCATATGTTTCAGTACCAGGAGGGCATCATTGGAATTGCCACCTCCCCACGCTTGCGTACATTGGGTAGTCAGTTCGTAATTTCCGGCGGAGACGTTCAGAAATTCAAAGTAACCATCCGTTGCAGAGGATGTGGATTGGAGAACATTCCCATTCAGAAGCAAGGAAACCGTACATCCGCTTACTGGGGTTTTGGCGGGATTCTGATAGACCAACCAGCCGGAGATTTGCCCACTCCCTGTGCTTACATAAACCCAGACAGAGTCAAATGCAACACAGTTGTTGATATCACTTACAGTAACAATGTACTCAGTACTTAACAATGGCGCAACAGAGATTGGATTATCCGATGAAGGTGGTTGGGTATTCCATTGATATGCCAAGCCGCCAGATGCCTGTAAGACAGCCGTATCGCCTGCTTGAATAGACTGGTCTAAACCTGCATTGGCCTGAGGTAGTGGATAGACAAGGATGAAAACATCCGCATATTCAACACAATTATTCGAATCAATAACCAAAGCAGTGGCAAGTCCGGTCATTTGGGGCTGATATTGATGATTTCCCCCAATGAGGGTATCGTTACCCACCATCCATTCAAATACTTGGGCTCCATTTGCAGTTGCAAGAAGCTGTATACTGTCCCCACTGCAGACTTCCCAGGGGACTGCCTGCGCCAGCAATTGGATGTCGTTCACTTCAATATGGAAATCTACACTTGCGCTTAAGCCCAGGGCATCCTCCACAAAAACGGTGATGGTTTTAGAGGCATCTGCCAAGTCGGTGCGGCAATCAGAATTACCCTGTATTGGCATATAGATGCCGCCATAGAAGGGAGGGATGAACCAGTTTGTTGAATAAGGTGGCGTCCCCCCGGAAATATAAGCGCATAACTGAAATTGCTCATCCTTGCAATATGGGGGTGAAGGGAAACTAACCAGATCCACAATCAAACTATTGGCAAGTACTTCGATGGTAGCACTGTCCATTCCTGCACAACCCAAGGAATCCTCATAGGCATAATACACCATCACATTCCCCGGAGGCAGCTGAGATGGATCGAAATATCCATTAGAAACACCAACACCGTTATAGGTGCCGCCTGCAGGATCACCGCCCTGCAACAATACCGGATTTTGAGACGTGGAAACCTGTGCAGGCTGAAGGCTCAGGCTTACAAGGGGGAGCGGATGAAATAAGAGGCTTGCCTCGTTATCCATCATAGAAAGACATCCATTGAGATTATTGAGGGCAGAAACAGCATAAACTCCACTTTGCTGATAGGGTCCAAAGCTGATGGATGATCCCGTCCCACCCCTTTGACTCAGGAGCGTATCGTTCCGGTAAATACTATAGATACAAGAGCTTTGAGAGCCTAGCATCTCCAGGGCAACACCCTGGACGTCTTCACAATAATCCCCACCCCCTTGCAGATGATATGACACAGGTGCTTCAAGAATGGATACCAACATTGAATCACTGTTGGCGCAGCTGGTGGAGGGATCTTCGTATGAATAATGTACCCAATTATTAGTGGGTAAACCTACGGCCTGAAAATCGGAACCCATAACTCCGGAGCCGGAGAAAGTTCCACCGGAAGGACTGGCATAGGGCAGCAGGCTCTCAGTACTTCCTTCACACAGGCTAAGAGGAGAAATCAGATACGTAGAGGGAAGGGACTGAACATCAACGAAGACACTTGCCTGCCCTGCACATCCTCCGAATGTCCCGCTATACACATTCACCACCTGTGAGTGTTGAGGAACAAATTCTATTTGGCTGTCATTAAGGAGCTGAAATCCCTGAATGCCCCAGAAATAGTCAGGGGCACCACTGGCAGTAAGGGTTACAGATTCACCCCTGCATACGACTGCCGGATTGGCGCTTAGACTTATGACGGGACCCGGATCCACAAAAACAACAATGGTATCTCGCGCTGTATTCTGCATCTGATCTACCACATTGATCACATACGATACGGTGTTCATCGGGGTTGCTGAGAACTGCGCAGTCATTTGTCCATTACTCCAGAGAAAATCATAGGGTGGTACCCCCCCGGATGCCACTGCATTGATGTTGTGCGGCTGTCCTGCACATCCCCATTGGTCAGGACCGGCATTGACGCTCAGCGGTATAGCAGCTCCTTTACTTAGCCTGGAAAGGCCACTCAATCCCCCCGAAGCAAAACAACTATCGTGGGTAAATACAGTTCCGGAAGGCTGGTATTCGGCATCCATATCAAATAAGAGTCCACTGGATGCCTGGTAAAGCTTCCACCTGAATACTTCTCCACTGGAGAAACCATTGTCACCCAAACCATCTTCACCATAAACCAGCATTGTCTTACTATTCCCATCCCAGCTTGCCTGCCCTGCACATCGATCTACAGAGGCAGAATCATAAAACACACCCAACATATCTCCCGGAGATGCCGGAACCCCATTGACCGTTATTGAAAGAGAGTCCGGAATGAATATCCTGTGAATAGAGGTAGTAGGTATGGGCTTGTTCCAGCCAGGATCGAGGGTATCAAACAGCACACTCAGGTGTATGCTTGTGTCGAGATTGAATATTAAGGGATTCGCAGATGATATGAAATCCCCTTTCCAGCCGGAGAACTGGCTCCCCGGGTCTGGGAAAGCCTCCAGCAGCATTCCAGTCCCGCTGGTATAGCTTGAAGTATAAGGCAAATTAGAAATCATTTGCCCATTAATACTTACACTGCCGTATCCGATCCCGGCAGCCGAGAGGCTCAGCAAAGGTGCAGATGCCTTTTGCATCTTTACAGCGTTCAGCGGATGGCCCCCGGGCGCAATAAATGAAGTGACAAAACCATCCTGGTCATACACCAGCAAGCGGAAGTAAGCCACATAATTACCCTGCAACCAGGCCTCAACAGGTACAACAATGGTATCTGTCGTTTTGCTCCTCAAGAGCAGGGTATCTGAATAGGTGAGAAAGGTGAAGGGTGTGGTAGAAGTCCTTCCTTGCACTTCCAGGTAGACTTCACGGTCTGAGTCTTTCGTGGAACGCAGCTGGGCTGCAATCCACACCTGCTCATTGTACGTATCCCCGTTCAGGTCAACCTTGTAAGACAACCAGGATTGGGTGAGATCCACCTTCTTATACATCGCCATAGGAACCCAGCCCAGACAGGGATCGGTAGTGTCCGTCCATATCGCTTCAGGGCTGGAGAAACCGGCATAAAACACCTTTAATATGAAGCTGTAGCTGACATTATTGATATTATCGGCCTCCACTGTAAAAGATATATCTTCCGTAGAACCCGGGCTGATCTCAAAAGAATCAGAAACACCAATCAAAGTAGTTGCATAAGATGCAGCATCATACTTTGACAGTTCCAAATAAACTGAATGACTGCCAAAATCCACCTCAGGATCAAAGTGAAACATCAAAGATTCATAATAACTATTGCTGTTGATATCAATAATATCTGTCATCCAGCAACTGTCAAGGCTGAAAACAGGAGCAACAACACAATAGCTGATCGAATTACTCCAGGGGCTGAAGTCCCCGTTATTACATACTGTTCTGACCCTGAATAAAACAGTTTGTCCGACAGAATAACTACGATTTAGAGTGCTGTAATTATTTGCAGGGCTGTCCACATTCACCCAGTCCCCAAAAATGAACTCCTGAACGATATAGGTTGCACCGCTTCCGGCATTATTCCACTGCAAATGCAGGCTCCAAACATTTGGATTAATCGATGATTTTGTTTGTGAGACACTCAGATTCACAGGCGTGAAACAACTGTCGTCTGTAACAAGATATGCAGGAGGACTGAGGCTGCTTATAGAGCCCAGGGCACAATGACTCCCCACCGAAACCTCATAAATGGTATTGGGTATCAATGCCGTCAGATCAAGGAAATTTGCTGTAACACCCGACTGCGTATTCCAGACAGAACTGCTGGTATCCCGGTAATGAACCTCATAGGAGAGTGCAAGTGGTTGCAAAGACCAGTTAATACGGGCTGTCTGCGATCCGATATCCGTGAAAAGCACATTGCCGGGTGGTTGACAGTACTGAACATTCAGCAGGACATCCGAGCGGAAGGTCTGTGTATGCCCGATGGTGGCACAATGAAATACACTGGGGAGATTGGAGGAAGTATAATTCGAATAGGCTTCTTCATCAAAGGCAAACAACAAGCGGACGGGATGATACCCGGGACTGACTGGTGCTACAAAGCTCAGGACACTGGAGCCTGACGTTGCATTGCCTGCAAACAGGCTTCCCAGGGGAGTAAGGGTATCCCAGCTCCCATAGGCATTGGCGTGAAGCATTCTGGAGCTGGGAGTGTTCATCTTCCACGAGACCATCATTGTAACCATACTTCCGGGCACCGGTACTTGCGGCAAAAAGCTGACACTGGTAATTTCCAGTAGCTGTTGAGGATAGGCCTGGCCTGCCACGAGGTTTGCGAGGTTATTTGCGCAGGCAAGGGTAGTTACGGACACTGTGTCGGAGAAAGTACACTGGCTCAGTCCGCCACAGTTTGCCCTGACCCGGAAATCATAGGCTGTCAATTCATCCAGGTTGTTCACAGTGGCCTGGTTGGTGAGGACATTTGTGCCCGATGACCATTGTTGCTGACTGGATTTCTTATGGCTGATCGCATATTCCAGCGCCCCCGGTACCGGATCCCAGCTCAGGCTGACAGAATGCACGTCTGTGGTGATGGTATGCAGGTTCTGTGGCGTATTGCACAATACCACAGAAAGAGTATCGGACAAACTCTCATTCCCATCCGATACAGTAAGGACATAAGCGGTGTTCTGCATCAGAGTAACAGAGATATTTTGACTACTGCTGTTGAGTCCAGCCGGAATGGAAGTCCAGGCAAACGAATAATTGCCTGTACCATTGGTGGCATAGCCCTGCAACTGAACACTTTCGCCGGCGCAAACGATAAGCTGGCTCTGGCTTGCCCAGGCCTGGAGGGGGCCGCCGATCACATCAATAAAGACGCTGTCGGTGCCGCTGCAGCCGGTCACATTATCCGTCACAGTGAGATGGAACCAGGTAGGGTTCAGCATCGCTCCGCTGCTTGGATTCGCAGCACTGGAATTGTTCAAGAGAGACGCAGGTGCCCATTGGTAGGCATACTGATTCCCGGAAGGAGGTGGCGAAGCGGAAAGGCTAACAGGATTACCGTAATTCACCGATTGGTTGGCACCGGCATCTGCCAGGGGATAGCTATGCACACTGACATTCGTTGCCCCACTCAGCCATCGACCGCAGTCTGTAACTGCACGGCTTGCCCTCACCGTATAGTTACCTCCCAGTTGTACAGGGTCTAAGGGCAAGGCACTTCCTGTCCCCTGGACTCCAGCTCCGCTGATAATCCCGTTACGGTATAGTTGATAAAGCACTCCTATTTCTGATCCACTCAGTATAATATGTCCGCTCTCACCGAGGCACAGATTAAGCTGCGGGGTCTGGGTATAATCGTTTGGCAGCGGATTCACATTAATGGTGAAGTTTTGTGTTACCGTGTTCACTCCATCAAAGACACTGAAGGTGTAATTAGTGGTGGTAGTGGGGTTAAGCATTCTGGCGCCGGAAGGGTTGCCGGGAATAAAAGTGATGTTCCCGGGATTGATTGTCACCGTGTAGTTTTCTGAGCCCCCGCTGATGTTATAATTGATGAAGGTAGCCTCACCTGCACAAACATCCTGTGTTGCAGGATTGACGCTGGCAGCCAAAGGGCCTCCTTTGATTTTAAGGTATATACTTGCTGCAGCTGTGCAAGCGCTTTGGGCATCCGTGACGGTGAGGGTAGCATTGGTCCCGGCAGTAAGCAGGGCCGTTGTGGGGGAGATGACGGTATTCGACTGGAAAGCCTGAGCAGGCTGCCAGTTCACCTGGTAATTGCCTGAACCCCCTGTCACGCTGCAGGGAATGTTGACATAGGTTTGGTAATTCACCTCAAATGTATCGCCCAGCGTGATGATGGGCGTGCCGGATACGAGGATAGACTGTTCACTGGAATAATCTCCGTATCCACATCCATTGTGCCCGCGTACCTTCAGATAAGCCGTACCTGAAAATGCAGGGTTCCAGGTGACGGTAGCGCTGGTTGTATTGCCACTGACACTCCCGGCAGCAGCCGGACTGAGTACCCAGTCATATTCGTCGTACACCGCATTGGATGCCCCATTAGTGGTATATTGGTCAGTACCTGCTCCCTGGCAGCGCTGACTTATGCCAGTGGGTGTTCCCGCCTGACCGGGGAGGGGTTGGATGGTGATGGGGAGCTGGGGGGATGTCAGGCTTTGACCGCAATTGTTCACCGCATATACCGAGAGGTTTGCTGAGCCGGAATATCCTGATGCCCATTGAACGGAAACATTGCTTCCGGAACCGCTTACACTGCCTGCAGATGCAGGTGTTATTGTCCATACATAAGATGAAGCCCCACTGAGCGGGCTGATGTCATATGAATAGCTGCTCCCTTGGCAAGGGTTAGTATTGCCTGTTATCACTCCAGGAGAAGGTGGAATGGTCAAAATAACCACATTGGCACTTCCCGAAGCTCCCCAGCCGCAATTATTGTATGCCCGAAAATAATAGGTTCCGGAAGCGGTAATGCTCTGAGAGCTTGCCGGTGTAGCAGTGGATGTTCCATTGCTATTGGTTCCCTGCCAGTAAATGACACCCCCGTTGCCACCGGAAGCATAAAGAACTGTTGAATCACAGTGGGTACCTCCCCCGCTAAGTGTCACCGGCTGGGGTGCTTGGTTAATCGTTACACTAACGCTACCGGGAGAACCCCACCCACAGGAATTATGGGCCCGGAAACAATAGGTTCCGGAAGAGGTCACAGAGTAAGTGTTAGCAGGTGTGGCGGTAGATGTCCCGTTGCCATTGGTTCCCTGCCAATAAATAGTCCCACCTGCCCCACCACTTGCATAAAGCGTGGCAGTATTGCAATAGGTTCCCCCACCTGACACACTTACTGCCCCAGGCAAAGTGACAATTGTCACGGTCGCGCTTCCCGGGGCACTCCAGCCACAATTGTTATATGCTCTAAAATAATAAGTCCCGGAGGTACTAACGGTTTGCGAGGAGGCAGGTGTGGAGGTGGATGTTCCATTGCTGTTGGCACCCTGCCAATACACAGTCCCACCATTTCCACCCGAAGCGTATAGTAGCGTAGAATTACAGTGAGTACCACCTCCGCTGACTATTACAGATGAAGGTGGGTCATTTATGGTCACACTCACACTGCCGGGTGTTCCCCAGCCACAAGAATTATTTGCCCGGAAATAATAAGTTCCCGTGGAGGTTACGGTGCGTGATGTAGCAGGGGTGGTGGTGGATGTTCCATTGCTGTTGGTGCCCTGCCAATAGATGGTGCCACCGGATCCGCCGGTGGCAGAAAGTGTGGCACTGCTGCAATGTGTTCCCCCTCCACCGACTGAAACACCTAATGGTAATGCATTAACAACTAAGTTTTGATTACGCCAGGAACTACTTCCACAACTATTAACAGCCCTTACGCGCAAGGTCCCACTACTGGTTGGGGTCAGTATTACGCTTGTGCCAGAACCAATGGGTGTACCACCACCTGAATATTCCCAGTTGTACGAAGTGGCTCCGCAAACAGATGGAATGCTGAAAATATATTGTGTGCCTGAGCAAGCTGTTGTTTGCCCAATTAGAGTTCCGGGTTGTGCGGGTATTGCGCAACCGGATAAAGAGATATTGTGAGGACTGGAGATATTTGTAGCATTATGCACAACTCTTAAACTGGCACCCATTGAACCACCACAATTTGGTTGAAAACGTATTTGAATGGTTCTGCTTTTTCCTTTAGCGATATAAAGGTTTGCAGTTGTACTTACAACACCATCATTCACTATACGGAATTGACTGGCATTTGTTCCTGTAAAACTAAGAGACAAGTCTATGTTAAAACCTGAAGTTGATTGATTAGTAAATGTAAGATTAAGAGTGCTAGTGGTATTTGCATTAATATTTCCGAAGTTCAAACTGTTAGTGCTAATAGTCATACTGACAGGAGATGTCCCTTGTAGCCAACCGGAAATTGAGGGAAAGAAATATGCCATACGAGCCGAAACCTGATAAAAACTATTATAATTGCATGGATCATTACCACTACCACATTTTCCTCTGTGCGCCCCAACAACTAACCCAGATGTATTAACCCAGGGACTTCCACTACTTCCGGGTAATGTAGTACCGTGAGTAATTTTAGAATAATCGTTTGCATCTGTTGTCAAACCGGTGCATCTTTCCCAAATATATGTAAATGATTTGTTTGCTCTGGCATACTTTTGCTTACTGTCTCCGTAAGCTGGGTGAGAAACATTGTGAATAACATCACCATTTGAGAGGGAGGCTGTCGTCCAACCCAAATATACTCTGCCATTAGGGTTGATAGATGGTTTTTCTTCCAAGAGCAGTAATGCATAGTCTTCAGTAGATGAAGACATTCCGCTCCAGCTAGACCATAATCTATTTGCTCTGAGTACTTGGGTATGAGCTGCAGCACCAGAATTGCATAATATTGTGCGGTAATCAAAGAAGAAAGCTGCATTTTGCGCACCGCTTTGAGTATTGATACAATGACCTACAGTTTGAAACAAAGGTTGATACAGTTGATTAGAAGTACTGTTAGATAATAATGCACCAGAACACCATATACTGGTTGGTCCAAGACCAAAGGTAGTAATACCTGCAACGGCTCTCCTCAAACTATTAGTACCTGAAAAGCTATTAGCGGTCGCACAGTTAACATCTTCCAAACATGCTGCTTTTATAAATGCTAAGTTGTCTATGTGATTAACATCTTCTACTAAAATGTATTGGAATTCTTCGATCAAATCCAGTGGTATCTGAATCTGTATCAAAACCTCTTCTGCAAAAAATACATGGCTCCATAAAATGTTTTCATAAAACATCCAGGCTCTGTATGGCTCAAATATTTCACCGTTCGTAGTGTAAACAAAGATTTTCACTTCCTCTGAGAGTGAATCGGGTTTTGTAAACTTTATACGTAGTGCGCCTGCCCCCTCTGATTTTACGTGGCTTGTAAGAATAACAAGGCTATCATTAATAATTGCCTCCTCAGACTTTCTTGGATAAGTGATTTGTTCAGAGAAATCAGCAGCACTCAATACAAAAGGTTCTTCCAGCCGTCTCACAACACCTATAACTGATGGAACGGCCTCAGGGTCAATTAGTACCCTTTCTTCCTCTGATAACTGAGGTAGTATTGTCTGAGCTTGAGCCCTCACCTGCAGGACATTAAAAACATCAGAAAGTGTTATTTCTTTATAAAAAACGCTGGTTGTATCAACTAACTCAAAAGTGCTATATTCTTGGGCATTTGTTGAGTTAAATAGTTGCGTTAAAGAAAGTATCACAATTATTAGTGATTTGGTGGCAAGTTTCATAGCTATGTGTTTTGCTTATAATAATGAGGTGTCATCTACTGCGTCAGCTGTTGTAGCCCGAGATAATTTTTATGTTTCGAGGATTCCTAAAAAGATGTGTCATTCTTTTATGGAGGTCTTCGTAGAGAAATCTTAGAGATCCAACTCCACTCTTAAAATTTATAAAGAGCGGTCATTAATCACCAACTATATACTCGCACATATTTTCCCCCGGCCAAACACCAACCAAGCCCAACTGCATCCGCGGAAGCAGAGGTGGTTTCTAAGTGTATGTTGTTTATATCAACAGCTGGCCACCCAGCCGGGAAATTGCGTCCAGATGCGTCCTGAGGGTCGCAGTGTCTCCATTCGTCCTGAGCCTTTGCCAAGCTGGTCAGCGAAACACCTTCGCATCAAAAAACCAGGCCTGGCCATAGTCCAGACGGATTCATATCGATTTCCAAAGGCATTTACACACCAATCCTCTATCAAACAACACTTTATGCATCGATGAGCTGAAATCGGGAACGAAAGAAAAATCTGGTTCACGGAGAACGCTTTTGTTATAAACCCCGATGATGTTTCGAATCTCAGGCAGAGAGAGCGGCAATATACTATTTTTTTGTTATAATAATAACAACTGAAGAAAAAAACAGGCTTACCTGTAAACCCTTGTCCCTAAGTCTTTGCATCTCAATCATAAGGGCAAGTGCCCGAAAAACTCAAAATATTAAGGCGTTGAACATCCCCGGACGGGAGGGTCCAGCCTCAACTTCATTCTGGTATTTCCAGTGAATCTCAAGTAGTCCCGAAAATCATTTTGCCATCCCAACAATAATCCATACTTTTAAAGCCATCTCTGCCAACTGTCTTTTTTACTTCATACTAAGCACTCCCAATAGGATAACCAAACCCTAATACCATCGCTATGAAAAAGTGCACATCCATCCTCAAGCTCAGCCTGATCCATCTGGCTGTTCTCACGGCATTTGTATTGATGAATGCCTGCTCCACCCCCAGCAAATCTGCCGCAGCGCCCCCTCCGGAACCGGAGCCTGTCGTTGCATATTCCAAACAGGTCATTACGCCCTGCACCGGACCGGAATACCGGAGCGACTCGGCCTTTCTTCGCTTCTCCGCCGTGGGAGAAAGTATGGACCAAATGGTGGCCAAGGAAAAGGCAATGCAATCTGCCCGCACCGGGCTGGCCCGCCAGATAGAGGTGAACCTCAAATCTAATATTTCCAGCTATCTCAAATCACAGGAGTACCAGAACGAAGAAGAACTAAGAGAACTGTTCGAACAAATCGTGGATGAGTATTCCATTCAAACGATGCACGGGGCAAAGCCCATTTGTGATGTGCTATTACAAAATGAAGACAATAAGTATCAGTACTATGTAAGTATGGAGATCGAAAATAAAGGGGTGGCAAAAAGCCTGATGGAAGCTGCCAGCAAGGAAGACAAGCTGAACATAGAAATGCACAGGGAACAGTTTCAGAAATTCACCGAATCCATCAAATGGTCGCTTGACGAATGAGGATCACGCTTCTCTTTTTTCTTCTGACTTTGACCTCAGTTCTGGCTTCTGCCCAGACACTGGAGGAGTATGAGGTATTGAAAAATAAACGAGAAGCAGCCTTTCTTGAGAACAAACAAACCCAGTGGGAAAAAGATGAGCTTATTCAGAAGGAGTGGGTAAAGCAAAGGGATTCTGTATTTGCTGCCTATCTGGAAAAAAAATGGACAAGCTTTCGATTGCATACTTCCCGGAAAGAAGGGATTCCGAATAAACCGGATACAGTTCCCTTCTTTGAACCTGAAAAGACAAAAGATCCTTCGAAACCATCCCCCATCCAGGATAGTGATAGTGCAGCAAGCAGCTTCCACCCGGGCAATGTGCTGCACTATTCAGCCCCGCCATCCTATGCCAGTTATTCTGGAGCCACAGAGGATTACACCCTTCCTCATCAATTCCGGTTTTTTGGTAATACAGTAGATTGTGCGGTAGATTCCAACCTTGCTAATCAGACCTTGACCAATGTGCAGGAATCAGTGATTGCCTCTCATTGGATAAGCCTGAGTGCTTCAAACTACCAGGCAACAATACAGAGCCTCACAGAATGGAAGGAAATATTCAACCTTAATGATTACGGTTACTATCTGCTTATCGACTCTCTATGCAGCAGCCTTTGTCAGGACAGCAAAAATTTGAAAACCAGCCTACAATGGTTCTTTCTGATCAGATCAGGCTATGCTGCAAAAATTGCCAGAAACGATGGCAGCCTTTATGTGATGATCCCTTCCTGGAATGAAATATTTGGTTATCCTTATATAGGTTCAGGGCGAGACATCCGCTACTGGTTGCTGTCTGATAAGGACATTGAAGTAGTGGAAATGCTGGATTTTGATTACCACCTGAAGGGCAGAATAGTGGACTTCCAATTGCATTCACCCCCCACCCTTGGCGGCGACATCCGGGAAAAGATCATCGAACTGGATATTCCCGCTGAGGGAAAGGTTTCTTTCAGCTTCTTCTATGAATCACGGCTGATTGATTTCTACCGTGCCTATCCGAACACCAATCTGGAAGTACACTTTAATGCCGGACTCTCCACAACCAGTTTTGAAAGCATTGAGCAAGCCCTGGAACCTATGTTGAGGGGGAAAAGTGATCTTGAGGTCGTTTCTTTTTTGCTAAACCTGATGCATCAGTCCTTCCCCTATGCCTCTGATATCAGGCAATTTGGCGAAGAAAACTTTTTCTTCCCGGAAGAACTCCTGCATTATCCCTTTTCCGATTGCGAGGACAGGGCCGTCTTTTTTTCCTGCCTGGTCAGGATGTTTACCCGCCTTGAGATCATTGGAACCTTGTTTCCCAGACACATCGCAACCGCCATCCGATTTGAGGAGGAATTACCCGGCGCCAATGGGATTATCCTGGAAGGCCACCCATACTACTATGCTGATCCCACGCACATTAATGCGCCAGTCGGATGTATAGAGGAAAAGTTTTTGGAAGCAAGCCCGGTTCTTGTGGAGATTTCCAGCCACAACGCGCCCCGGCAAGGAAGGATTCCTGCAGTATGGAGAGAAGTGAAGGATCAAATATCAACACCCGGAGTCTATCAGAATATGCTTGTACTGCCGGGAGAGGAAGGGGTTTTGATTGCTGGAAGACTCAAGGAAAACCTTCAACTGACTGACACAAATCTTTCTGGTACACTAAGCGACCAGGGCCTTATCCTCCATCTTGATAGAAACGGAAATTATCTTCAGCACCTCAGGGTGGATTTTTCCAAGTCGAGCTTGCCTTTGGAGGTCATCCCTTTTTCAGAAGACATTATCCTGAGTGGTCTTTGGAGCAGGGAAGCCCGGGGCACAGATGGTAAGGATGATTCATCGCCCTTTGAAGGCATCTTTATGGCACGTTTGAGCCGGGACCTGCAAAGCATCAAATGGTTTAAGTCGGAACTATTGCATCCTCCGTCTTCTGCGCATCATCAATATGATTTTCAGTATTATGTAGATGAGAATGGGGAGACTGAATATTTGAGTATTTTCCCAAAAACCAGCCAAAGCCTCTCCTATGCTACCGGTTGGCAGCCATCTGCCAAAAAGATTCTCTTTTCCGGATCCGTCCGTTTTCCCCAAATGCTTACAATGCATAGCACCCTTGCGGTGGAAGAAATCAGTCAGTATTCTATCCCGGAACTGCTGAAACAACTCTACGATGCATACCTCGATGAGAAAACGGAACCATCTATTGCAGGTCTTTTTGCCACCACACAATTGATAGAACAATACAGTCCCCATCTCAGTGGCAAGGATATTCAACGAACCTTCCAGAAATACAACCCTGATTTCATTCAATCCAACAAACCACTCTACGAGACCATTGGTTCCATCAAATCGATTGACAGGCAACACAAACAGTTTAGGATAAAACTGGCGAAAGATTATGTGGATGTGATGCTGATGCGTATTCAGGATGATGCAAGAATGGCTTTGGTGCCATTATCCAATGGAGATATTCAAATCAATATTGAGGATGGGTTTGAGGTTTCGCAAAATCAAAAAGTGTGGGCCAGGGTGAATCACATCGTCCTGGATAAACACAAAGGTGATTTGGTTATCGCTTTTCAGAAATTAATGATTAAAGACACCAGACGCGTCAACATATTAAAGGAGATTTTGCAATGAAAAGCAGAAGCGCAAACAGATTGATTTTGACATTGGTTTTCTGCATTCCATTATATGCAGGGTATGCGCAGGAGGACATCAATGAGATGGAAAGCATAAGGTCAGACCCAGGATATGTGTATGGCTATGGAAAGAATTTGAACAAGGATTTGGCTGAAAGGGAAGCCTACTTGCAGCTGGCCAGCAAGATAAGCATCACCATTGAAGGCCGCACCACGATGCAGATTCAGGAGAGGCAGGATTCCATAGCATCCTCTACGCAGATTTATATCGATGCGCGAACGAGTCAAGTGCTAAACAACACACAGCGTAAATCAGCCCTGTTGAACACCGGAGAGTATGCAATGCTTATTTATATCAGCGAAGACGAGATACAGAAGTATTTTCGGACGATAAAAAACAACGTAGACGATTATCTCAGGGATGGAAAAGCCTTTTTGGAAGACAACAGAATAGGATTGGCGCTACATCAATTCTACACTGCCAAAGGAATGTTGGAGTTGCATCCTGATAAGCTTGACCTCCGATCGGCCCTTGCCGGAAAAGACTCCAGTGCCACCCATATCATCCTTGACAATATCATCAAAACAAGCCTGAGTGATATTCACCTTGAAATAAGAAATTGTGAAGAAAAAGGTGGAGAGGTTCACATTGATTTGTGGGTAAGTTACCTCCAGCAGGCAGTCAAAGAGCTTAGCTTCAGATACAATGATGGCCGTGTTACCAACAAGAGAGTAATCGTTAAGGATGGCCTTGCAACACTGATCCTCGATAAGGCTAACGCTATACTGCTCGATGAGATAAAGCTTGAAATTGTGGGAATGGACCATGCAAACGTGGATCCGGATAAAACCATAGCACAAGCCCAACAAACAGCCCGTGAACTTACTTTTCTTGAAGCGCACAAATCCCTTTCAATGGCTTCCTGTCGAGACCGAAGATCCGGCGCCAGTGAGAAAGCCTATCCCCCCGCCATCGTTCCTGACAGAAAGATATCCGCGCGTAATTCCGCTACAAAGCCAGTATCTGATCCTCTGATTAAGCCGGATATGCTGCGCAAGGTGCAGGAAATCTGCGCCAGTATTGAGGACAGGATGCCGTCGAAAGTATATCCCTATTTCACTGCGGATGGCAGGAAAATGCTGGATCAGATGCTTCAAAATGCCGCATCAGTGCATTTCTTCCGTGAGACGGAACAAAGCCCTTACCTGGCAGTATATAATCAGCGCCAGGAAATAAGAGATATTCCATTAAGCATTAATTACAGTAACAATAAACACACGGTTATTGAGAAACTGAATTTTCAGTTGGATTCAAGCGGACAATTCATTGACGGCCTTTCTTTCGGGCTAAGCCAGCAAACCCTGGAAGATTTGATGAACCGGAGTGAACGTTTTGGGAGTGATGAACATAAATACACACTCATCCATTTCCTGGAAAACTATCAAACGGCCTATGCCCTGAAAAGACTGGACTATATTGAGAAGCTTTTTGATGAAAATGCGCTCATCATCGTAGGGAAGGTACTTATAGATGCCAGGATATCCAGTCCTTCCTACGCTGAAACTGTCACCATTGAGCAAGTAGAGTATATCCGTCACAGCAAAGCATCCTATATCAAGAAACTCAGGGATGTATTCCGCAGAAATGAGTACATCAACATCGTTTTCCAGGAAACCCGCTTTGATGTTTCCAATTCGAAAGAATCTGTGTACGGTATCCAGCTCGAACAATACTATTATTCAAGTAGCTACTCCGATTACGGATTCCTGTTCCTGATGCTGGATCTGAGCGATAGCCTGCGCCCGCTGATCTATGTAAGAAGCTGGCAACCGGAAACCTTCCCCGACGGCAGCATTGTGGGATTACCTGATTTTAAGTTGTATTGATGGCCTTATCCATTGAGAGCTATCGCACTTCCGAATCTTTTATGCAACGTACTGAAAAACGCACGTCTACCGGCCTATCCCCCCGGCGTATTCCTCCTTTGCCCGATTTCAATGCGCGAAAAAACGCGCGGTTCTGAATACCACTTGTTGCCGTTGACGTCCAAAAATATGCCTCCTTCTTCTCGCTCCAGCTCCCCCCCCCGTTATCCATATAACCACCAGGCAGAATGGAGAAGTGGTATAAATCCAAGGTCAGATCTTTGGGCCAGTTTTCCACTGCCTTGAGCTTGTTTCCGGCCACTTTACTACGATACCCTAATCCATCCCAATCGTTCATATCAAGCGTACTGTCCAGGTATTGCTCTAACAACCTCCAGTCGTGATCACTGGCTACGTGCCAATAATCAGGGCAAATGCCCTGGGGTCCGTACTTTCCATACATCATTGCTTCTGCCCAGGTATACAAGCCCCCGTATTCCCGGCAATTTTCAGGATTATCCCCGTAGCAGTACTTCTCAATAATATCATTATCTCTTGATCTATGCGTGGAAGGCTGGTAAATACCCACATTGAGATTGCGGGAAAACCAGCAACTACCCCCAATCTCTGTAGTTTCGTACAAATCTCCTTGATAATCAATTATGGAAGGACAGTCACTCAGGGAAATCATCTCTATGCGGAAAACAGAATCCTCAGGGGTAACCAGGATGGTATCCATCTTTGGAAAAGCCTCCGGGTGTGTTACCTCAACCACATATTTGCCAATTTTTAATGGCCGTTCACGAGGGGTGGTTCCATCCTCTTTTCCATTAATCTTCAGTTTGGCAGCATAGAAATCCGGCGTAAGTATCCTGACCATCCGTTGATCACTCAACACCACTTGCTCCCGCCGGGTCTGATCTGATGTCACTTCAAAATTAAGACTGAAAGGCATATACCCCTCTTTTTGAAAGCTAATAGAATACTTCCCGGCTGGCACAGAATCGCGATAAAACACATTGCCGAAAACATTGCTTTCTATTTTGCCCTCCCATTCAAATAGGACATCCGGGGGCTGGATATTAATTACCAGGCTACCTTTCTGGCGGTCAAGGCTCAGTTTTTGTCGAATCATTTCGTTTCCCCTGACCGATAAGTTTAAAGTCTTGGTTTCATAGTACTTGCGAACAACATCAATTCTATGTGTTTCTTTCGACAAGAAGCCATCAAAGACACCCCTAACAACCACTTTTCCGTTGATCCATATCTCTGCATCCTCTGGATCTGCTTCAATCCTGACAGGCGCAAAAGCCTTCTCCATATTCACAACAAGCGGGGTTTCCTGTTTTCGGTTTATCGAAACTTCACGCGTCATTGTCTTATACCCAATTTTCTCCACTACCAAGGAATATTTCCCGGGCCTTAACTGCTCGCTGAACGGGGTTTTTCTTCTGAGTCCGGAAGGATTGATGGTAACTATGGCATCATTCTCTGGCTCAGAACTTAAATTCAGCCAACCAAAATCTTCTATTAAGGGGAAATGCCTTTTGATCACTGTATCCTTAATCACATATACCGAATCAAAAGCGTCCAGGTGGTTTTCTTTTCTTATTTGGATATAGTGCCATCCTTCGCTCAGATACTCACTCTTAGGTGTCAGGCCAATGCTTCTGCCATCAATGATCAGTTCTGCACTCAGGGGGGTGGAAGACACATCGAGACGTCCTTTCAAGTCATCCCGAACAAGCTCTCGGATCACCATATCACGCTCCAGCTCTATGGTAACCGTATATACACGGTTTGGTTCAAAGCGGATACGCTCAGAAGGAATCGGGGTTGAAACATAGCCCTCTTTCGAGACTTCTAATCCTTTATCTCCCGGACTAATAAAGACTTTGTATTTGCCATTCTCATATACTTCATCCTCAATCCCTTTATTAGATTTGAATCGCAAGCCTTCGGTATTGGCCGTAACTACGATCATTGCACAAAACTCATCATTGCGGTTTTTGCGCTGCTCGCTCTTTGTGATGACCGCCATTGGATCTTCCTTCAACTGACTGGTCACCTTCAAACCATCGGCATAGGCCGGAATCCAGAACAACATCAAAAAAGAAACAAAAAGCAGCGCCAGGGAAACTGATCGGACAGCGTCAGACATACCAAGGTAAGTTTTGAGGCATTCTCCGGCAGAGAAGAATGACCTGTAATGGACGAACAATACGATTTCGACAGGAGTAAAAATAGGAAAAAAAAGAAAATGACAGGCAGCTACTTCTACTCAACATCATTCAGTAAATACCCCCGCTGCCCTCAGCTCCATCTCGACTGCGCTCGAGGCAAGCGCTCGGGGAGCGTGTCCTTCGACTGAGGTTCATCAACGCAAACGCTGCCCGAGCGCTTGCCCTGAGCACTTACCCTGGGCTTTTCCGAAGGGCTGCCGAAGCCACCACAATACAAGGCTGACTCTCAGGTGTGAATGGCTGATCGTTGAAGGCGCCGAAAAAGGAAAGGGCCTCGAAGCCGCTGGATGTCATCAGTTCCCTGAGCGTGTCCGGCTGCAGGGCGAGCAGGGGAACGCGGTTCTCTATCACCGCTCCGGTGGCTTTTTCCCGTAAAAGGGTGTGAAAGATGATCTGCTCCGGACGTCCCGAATATTCATAATGGCGCTCAAAAATATGGTCCTCTGTTTCGATGCTGGACAAGCCGGTCAGGCCCTGATCGAAGATGCGCGCATAATTGATGATCTGCATCATCATCCGGCCTCCGGGAACAAGCCTTTGACGACACATTCGCAAGACCTTCTCCACTTCCTCCCGACTTGGCAAATGCACCAGGGTATTCCCAAAGCACACGATATGATCGAAACGCTGATCTCCCAAAACCCTCTCCATTTCCAGCATTCCAGCCTGCAAGAGTTGCAGCTTCGTCCCGGCGTCCGGGAATTTCTCGCGGGCCAGGGCAAGCATCGCCGCATCGGGATCCAATCCATAGCGCTTCTCAAAATCCGGCATCAGGGAAAGCAAAAGCGAAGCACTCCCACAACCCAGGTCGAGCAGGGCCTCACGCTGCGGCGCGGAATGGCGCAGGACGAACTCCCGCTGCGCAGGCTGGAAAGGAAACAGCTGATCGTAAACACGAGCGATGGAAGCGTAGAAGGAAGAAGGTTGGGGTGACATAATAATCTGATTATCAATTTTCAATGTTCAATTTTCAAGGTTCAATGTCATTGGCCAATGTCATAGAAGATGCTATTGATAATTGCCACTATCAACTGACCACTGACCACTGACCACTGACCACTGACCACTGACCACTGATCACTGATCACTGATCACTGCTCTCCCGATTCACTTCGTTCATCGGGATGAGTTCGACTAAGCATTCTGCTGCGTTACACTTGCAGAACGCCAGTCTCACTTCAACTGATCACTGAACTACCGCATTCCTTTCAGGTACCTGTAAAGCTCACTATCGGTGGAAAGCACCACGGTGGTGGTAGAATCAAAGGTGTTGCGGAAGGTTTCCATTGATTTCATAAAGGCGTACAGGTCGCGGGCGGCCGGGGTTTTGTCGTAGGCGTCGGCATAAATGGCGGCAGCCCTGGCATCGGCCTCACCCATAATTTCCTGGGCGGTGCGGAAGGCTTCCGACTGGATAGACTTCAACTCTCTTTCCTTTTCTCCATTAATGCGGGAAGCATTCCCCTGCCCTTCTGAACGGAATTTATCGGCGATTCGAAAGCGTTCGCTGCGCATCCTTTCATACACCTGGTTGCGCACTTCCTCCACATAATTGATGCGCTTAAAGCGGACATCCAGTATCTCTATCCCCAGGTCTTGCGCCCTTTTATTGGCAGATTGAAGAATCATCTGCTGGATATTCTCCCGGCCCACAACGATGTTCATCAGGCTGTCCTCAATAAAATCTACTGTGGTAGCACTGGTATCCGGCTTGCGGTTGGTGGAGCGTACTGCCTCTTCAATATTGTGGTTGGCAATGAAATCACGGGTTTCTCCATCAAGTATATCATCCAGACGTGATTGTGCACCTCTTTCATTGGTGAAACGCTTGAAAAACTGAAGTGGATCGGTGATCTGCCAGCGTGCATAGGTATCCACGAAGATGAACTTCTTGTCCCGGGTAGGGATTTGATTGGGATCGCCGTCCCATTCCAGAAAGCGCTTCTCAAAGAAATGGACACGCTGGATGAAAGGCACTTTGGCTCTCAGTCCGGGCGTAGAAACCGCCTCACCCACAGGGCGGCCAAACTGGGTTACCACGGACTGCTGGGTTTCTGGAACAACATAAATGGTCTGGCTCAGGGTGATAAGGGCGAGAATGGCCAGAATGATGATCAGGATATATTTAAAGTTTTTCATTGTTCTGGCTTTTAAGGGTTTTGACGTTGCATTTGCATTTGAAGCAGGGGAAGGACGTTGTTGCCCTTCTCATCGGTGATGATCTTATTTCCGAGTAGCGGAATAACTTCTTCCATCGTTTCCAGGTAAATCCTGCGCCGGGTCACTTCCGGTGCTTTGACGTACTCGGCGTACAGATCTTCAAATCGTTTGGCCTCTCCCATTGCGCGGTTCACTCTTTCCGTGGCATAGCCTTCGGCTTTCTGAATGGTTTCTTCCGCTTCTCCTTCGGCGCGGGGGATGACCTTGTTGTATTCGGAGCGAGCCCGGTTGATGAGGGTTTCCTTTTCCTGCTGGGCTTCATTTACCTCATTAAAAGCTGCTTTGACCGGATCGGGAGGATTGACATCCTGCAGCACAACCTGATCGATGCGCAATCCCAGGGAGTACTCCTGGCAGAGTTCCTGGATAATGACTTGCACTGTGCTGGCCACTTCCGTACGACCTACAGTCAGTACCTCATTGACTGTGCGGTCACCCACCACCTGACGCACTACGGATTCAGAAATATCACGCAGGGTCTTCTCCGGATGCCTTACTTTAAACAGGTAATTATAGGGATTGTCCACGCGGTATTGCACCACCCATTCCACATCGGCCAGGTTCAGGTCGCCGGTGAGCATCAGGGATTCGTCTTTAAAATTATCGCGGCTATAGGTGGACTGAACGCCCGCCTTGACCGTCCGGAAACCAAACTCCAGCTTTTGCTGGCGTTCGACCGGTACTTTGTACACCCGCTCGATGAGGGGGATCTTCACATTTAAACCCGGATCCACCGTCCTTACATATTTACCGAAGCGAACGATCACGCCTTCTTCCTCCGGGTCGATCTGGAAGAAAGCGCTGAACAAGAGGATCAGGGCAAAGATGCCCAGGACTACGAGTTTAACATTGCGGGCAATAAAATCACGGCTGCCGGGCGGAAAATTAAAATCAGGCATTTTCTGGGTCTGCATCGTATTGGGATTTTGAGATGAGGAGTATAATGGGCGAAGATACGGAATGTCTCAATGATCAAGGTTCAATGTCCAATGTTCAATGACATTGAGCATTGAAAATTGGATATTGAAAATTGGCTTCTTCCGACTTCAAACAAAAAGAGGGCAGTCACATTAGCGACAGTCCTCTCTCTTAATCTTGTGATCAGCTCAGGTTTCCTCAGGGCTGGGCGGCAATCAGTCCACGTTTCTTCAGCAAAGGTGTCCGGGAAGGATCCTGGCCCCTGAAGCGTCGGTATTGAGCCATTCCTTCATCATTTCCACCTTCGGATAGGATGTGTTTCCTGAATTTCGTGGCAATATCCCGGTTGTAGAGGTCACCGGAATCGATAAAGGCCTGATAGGCATCGGTATCCAGTACGGCAGCCCAGAGATAAACATAATATCCGGCGGCATATCCTCCGACGATATGGTTGAAATAGGTGGTGCGATAACGTGGAATAATCTCCTCCGGGAGTCCAATGGTTTGCATTGCATTCGCCTCAAACTCTCTGACATCAACTTGCTTTGGCTCGGTGAAGCTATGCCAGTCGAGATCGAGCAAAGCGGCGGCAATAAATTCAGAAGTAATAAAGCCCTGGTTGAAGGTGGCACTGAGTTCCAACTTTTCGATCAGCGCATCAGGGATGACTTCGCCTGTTTCATAATGCTTTGCATAAATACGCATCACATCCGGATGGGCCGCCCAGTTTTCCATAATCTGAGAAGGAAGCTCTACCATATCGCGGTGCAGCTGGCCTGCAATGCGGTTGTATTCTCCATCGGTAAAGAAACCGTGCAGGGCGTGCCCGAATTCGTGGAAGAGGGTACTGGCCTCATCCCAGGTGAGCAGGGCGGGCATAGCGCCGGCTGGACGAGTGAAATTGGTGGTGATGGTCACAATGGGATAGATCTTTTGCCCATCCTCATAGTATTGGGAGCGAAGCCGGCCACACCAGGCCCCTACCCTTTTGCCGGGACGGGGATGATAATCCAGGGTCAGCAGAGAGAGGTGGGAGCCATCGGCATCCAGCACTTCATACACCTCTACCTCAGGGTGATAAACAGGAAGATCGGGGACAGGCTTGAAAGTGATCCCGAACAATTGTTCGGCCACATAGAACATTCCGTCGCGCACATTCTCCAGCTTAAGATAGGGTTTCAGTTCATTTTCATCCAGATCATACTTGCGCTGCCGCAGCTTCTCTGCATAATACCACCAGTCCCAGCTCGCCAGCTCAAAGTCGCCGCCTTCTTCATCAATAATGGCCTGCATTGCTTTCATATCCTCACGGGCCATTGCCAGGGCAGGGGTGAGCAATTCATTCAGGAATTCATACACCGCATCCGGAGTTTTGGCCATATTCCGGATAATGACATAATCTGCAAAGGTCTCATACCCCAGCAGAGAAGATTTTTCTGCGCGCAGATTTACGATATTCAGAATCGCTTCCTTGTTGTCAAATTCATTGTCATTATCGCCCCTCATAAAATAACCACGATACAATTGTTCTCTCAAAGCGCGATTTTCAGCATACTGGAGGAAAGGGATCATACTCGGTTTCTGGAGGGTAAAAACCCATTTGCCTTCCAGGCCTCTTTGTGTGGCTTCGGTGGCAGCGGCCAGGATACTTCCTTCCGGTAGCCCGGCAAGGTCTTCTTCCTTGTCTAATACCAGTATAAAATTCTCATTGGTCTCTGCCAGAAGGTTGTCGCGGAATTGAACCTGATTGCGCGATAAGTCCTGGTTGAGCTGACGCAACTTTTCCTTTCCTGCTTCATCCAGCCTGGCTCCGTTGCGCACAAAGTCTTCATAGTATTTTTCGAGGGTCCGCAGCTGGAGACTGTCCAGGCTTAGTGATTCTTTCTGATCATAAAGCGTTTTGATCCTGGCAAAGAGCCCTTCATTCAAATTGATATCATCGCTATGGGCTGTGGTCAGCGGGGCAACCTGGCGGGCGATCTCCTGCATTTCAGGACTGGTCTCGGCTGAGTTCACACTGTAGAACACACGGCTCACATTGGCCAGCAATCGTCCGCTGCGATCGTAGGCCGCAATGGTATTCTCAAAGCTGGGAGGCTCCGGATTACTCACGATGGCCTCAACTTCAGCTTTCTGATCGGCGATCCCTTTTTCAAAGGCCGGCAGGTAATGGGCGTTTTCAATTTTGCTGAAATCAGGAAACCCGAAGGGGGTTTCGAAGGGGGTAAAGAAAGGATTGTCCATTGCTTCCTCTTTTGGTTCCTGGGATTGACAGCCAGACAGCAATAGAGCCGTGGCCAACAGAAAGGAAAAAATCGTTCTCATAGTACTGGGTTTTGGTATCTCATTTTGTGGAGTACAAAGATAATCAGAGTTCTGATTCCTGTAGGTCAAACCTCAGAAGCGACCCTTCAGCTGCCCTTCGGCTTCCCTTCGGCTGCGCTTAGGGCGAGCGCTCAGGGCGAGCGCTCAGGGCAGGCGCTCAGGGCAGGCACTCAGGAACCGCATAAGGGTGAGCCTGCCTACCTGCAGCCAGGCAGAGATGAGGAGAAACCCCTTTGCGGCCTTGGCGTTAATCTTGGCGCCTCTGCGTTAAAATTTCGAAAAACTATTCTTGCCGGATAATTGGCTAAGGGTTTGTCCTTATTGGACAGATGTACCACTCAGGCACGAAGAACACCTAGATGCACTAAGATTATCTGAGCTTCCAACTTAGTGTTCCTTAGTGCCCTCGGTGACTTAGTGGTTTTTCTCACCATCATACCAAAACACCAGCAACATAAAAATTGGTCGGCGAAAGGATCATCATTTACCCAAGATTTTCTGAGATGATTATCCCAATTTTAATCTGTGTTAATCTGTGTTATCTGTGGTAAAAATGGCTGAGGCGCTGCAGCAGGTTTCTGCGCTGATCTGCGGGAGAAAAAAGAAAACCAGCTTGTCAGGAATAGCCGTTGATCAAGGTTGTCAACTGCTATTTGCCGTTAATATCGGATAACAACGGATAGTAATGGTCTCTGACGGATAGAGCAAGTGGTTTAAATTATAATTCAGAAGGCATAAGTATGAAGGCATAAGGTGGGGAGGAAGAAAAACTGATCTGTGAACCTCTGTGACTCCTCTGAGCTCTCCGTGTGATCTCTTTTTTCATAGCATTTCTTACACAAAGGTGCACGGAGAATGCACAGAACCTCCCTGAGGATGTGCCAGGTCCATAAGCCCAGGTGAACTTTGTGTTTTGCCTCGTGTCCTTGTGTTTAAAAACAAGTGCGAATGCGAATGCGAGTGCGAGTGCGAGTGCGAGTGCGAGCGCGAATTATTGAGGAATAGGAGAAACCCCTTTGCGGCCTTGGCGTTAATCTTGGCGCCTCTGCGTTAAAATTTCGAAAAACTATTCTTGCCGGATAATTGGCTAAGGGTTTGTCCTTATTGGACAGATGTACCACTCAGGCACGAAGAACACCTAGATGCACTAAGATTATCTGAGCTTCCAACTTAGTGTTCCTTAGTGCCCTCGGTGACTTAGTGGTTTTTCTCACCATCATACCAAAACACCAGCAACATAAAAATTGGTCTGCGAAAGGATCATCATTTACCCAAGATTTTCTGAGATGATTATCCCAATTTTAATCTGTGTTAATCTGTGTTATCTGTGGTAAAAATGGCTGAAGCGCTGCAGCAGGTTTCTGCGCTGATCTGCGGGAGAAAAAACAGAAGCGAGCCCTTCGGCTGCGCTCAGGGCAGGCGATCAGGGCAGGCGATCAGGCCGAGCGCTCAGGGTACGCGAGAAGGGAACATCGTGTCAACTTGGTTCAGGCATTAACACTGACCCCCGAAATCAAATAAATTTGCCGGGAATGATGTATACTAAACGACCAGGTTTCATAGCACCAGGAAGGCTGATTTGGACACTTCCCGTTCTCATCGCTGTAATCACCGGCCTGTGGGTTTGGAAAGGAACTTCCTTACAAACCTATCTGCAAAGAAATGCAAGCGAAAAAATAAAGAGCATCGGCACAAGCATCCTATCTCCTTCCGGTCCCTGGGTGGAAGGCCTGGATCTTTCCCACCATCAAAGGCATATCGACTGGGAACTGCTGACCCGTGAAAACAAGCCGGCCTTTATCTTCTTTAAAGCCACCGAAGGAACAACACACCAGGATTCCCGATACCACAATTACATCAAGGAGGGAAGGAAACGGGATATCCTGAGCGGTGCCTATCACTTTTTCAGTTATACCAGCCCTGGAGAGTCGCAGGCAAAGAACTTCATCAAAACAGCTCGTTTAAAATCCGGTGACCTTTTTCCTGTTTTGGATGTGGAATTTCGGAGAAATATGCCCTCTGATGCCTGGATCATCTCCAACATCGCCACTTTCTGTAATGAGATAGAAAAAGAGTATGGCATCAAACCTATTATCTATTGTGAATGTGATTATTATGAGAAATATCTTCAAATAGGTTTTTCGGATTATGCCTACTGGATATCCGATATGCACCGGACGCCCCGATGTAACTGGATATTATGGCAATACACCGATAAGGCTGAAATCAGAGGGATCAGGGGTGGCGTAGATAAAAACCGTGTGCATCCGGAAACAAATCTGTTGGATTACATCCTGAAATAATACTCGTGAAATCCCTTCCCTCTTTGCCCGCATCCGGGCTCAGGATCTTCCTTCTTCGTGTAAAATGCGCGTACGGTGCTTTATCGTGCGCAGCACCAATGCCCCGATGAGAAATAATGCAAAGAAAAGGACACTCCAGCGATCCCAGGAAATAGTTTGGCCGTGACAAAACATCCGGAGGCTGTCTATGAAAAAGAAACCAAAAGCCGCCGCCGCCCAGCCGGAATACTCGCGGCGCAACACAGAGCGGAAGGAAAAAGGGATGCTGGATTTGATAAACTGTCGCAGGCGGGGAAAGAAAGCCGGCGCAGTGAGGGACCAATCGACATAGGCCTGTCCGAACTTCTTTTCCAGAAAACGCTCTTCGGCAAACATAATCCGCTCATAATAAATCCAATATACCAGGGAGATGATGCCCACAAACCAGAAATGCCCGGTATATACCAGGAGTCCGGCCCACATCAGGTAATTACCCAGGTACAAAGGATGTCTGACCACACTGTAGATGCCGGTGCTGTTGAGCTGCTCCGCCACCTGGGCCTCAGTATTGCGCCCGGAGGTCCCTGCCGGGGTGGTCCCGATGGTATAAGCCCGGATGACGATGCCCGAAAGGCTTAATCCCAGCGCTAAAAGGATCAGGATGATTTCGTTGGAAGCATTCAGCCAGGGATAGTTGGTGAAACAAACCACCGGGGCTGCCAGCAGGAAGAAGATCACCGGAATCTGTCCCCGGTAGCGAAAAAGGAAGTTCCCCGTTCTTTCAAACTCGTGTATCAGGCTCATCTATGGATATATCAGTGGCGCAAAAGTACAAATACACCGCGCTTATGCAAGACCCAGCATTTCGCGGAAAGCCTCCTCGCTCAATACCGGGATGCCCAAGTTCTCCGCTTTGACTCGTTTAGCAGGCCCCATATTCTCTCCGGCCAGCAGGAAATCTGTTTTCGCACTGAGGCTTCCAGTATTTCTTCCCCCAAGCTGTTCAATAAGAACTTTGATCTCATCCCGGGAATAATGGCTGAAAACACCACTAACAACAATGTTCTTCCCAGCCAGGGGGCCGGATTGTTCCTCCGGTCCATCATATTGCATCTGCAGACCCTGCTTTTCAAGACGGGCGATCATCCGAAGGTTTTCTTCTTTCTCAAAGAAGCGGCAGACACTTTCAGCAATGCGCGGACCCACTTCATCCACCTCAATAAGCTCTTCTTCGGTAGCCAGTGCCAGTGCTTCCATCGACCGAAAATGGCGGGCCAGCTTTTTGGCCGTCGTCTCTCCCACATAACGAATCCCCAAGGCAAAAAGCAGACGCTCAAAAGCTATCTTTCGGCTGGCATCTATCCCTCTGAGGATGTTCTCCACCGTCTTCTCCCTGAATCGCATCACGCGTTCCGCGCCACTGACCTCATCCGTGAACACCTTCTCTAATCCCAAAAGCTGATCTTCTCTCAAATCATATAAATCCGCAGCATTCTTTATCAAACCCTGATCAAATAATAACTCCACCTTTCCTTCCCCCAGACTTTCTATGTCCATCGCACGACGGCTGATGAAGTGCTCAATGCGACCTTTGATCTGGGGCGGACAGGCCTCCCGGTTGGGACAATAATGGGCAGCTTCTTCTTCCGCTCGTTCCAGCGGGGTAGCACATTCAGGGCATAATACCGGGAAACGCACCGCGACAGCATTCTCTGGCCGCAATGCCTCTACCACGGCGGTGATCTTGGGAATGATTTCGCCCCCTTTTTCCACCACCACCGTATCCCCCAGGTGGAGATCGAGCCCCGCAATAATGTCGGCATTATGCAGGGAAGCCCGTTTTACAATGGTTCCGGCCAGGGGAACCGCCTGCAGATTGGCTACCGGGGTAACTGCACCGGTACGGCCCACCTGGAAATCGACAGAGAGCAAAGGGGTACGGGCCTCTTCCGCTTTGTATTTATAGGCGATGGCCCATCGGGGAGATTTGGCGGTGTTGCCCAATATCGACTGTTGTGACAGGGCATCTACTTTGATCACCACTCCATCGGTATCAAAAGGCAGGGAATGCCGGGCTTCTTCCCAGTATGTGATGAAAGCGTGCACCTCCTCCATACGGTTGCAGCGCCGGATGTGCTCCGGAACCTTGAAGCCCCAGCTTCTTGCAGCTGCCAGGCTCTCAAAATGTGAACTGAAGCCCTTCTCTTCCTCAATCACATTATAAAGCAAACAATCAAGACTTCGTTTGGCGACTTCCGCGGCATCCTGGAGTTTGAGGCTGCCCGCGGCGGCATTGCGCGGGTTGGCAAAGAGCGCTTTCCCTTCCGATTCGCGGGACGCATTCAGCATCTGAAAAACAGCATCAGGCATCAGCACCTCGCCCCGGATAATCAGTTGCCTTGGATAATCCCCGCGCAGGCGCAGGGGGATGGATCGGATGGTACGGATGTTTTCGGTCACCACATCCCCCCTTTGCCCGTCACCCCGGGTGAGTGCCTCCGTCAGGAAGCCATCTTCATATTTGAGGCTGATGGCTACCCCGTCATATTTCAATTCACAACAAAAAGCCACCTCCCCGCTCACCTCCCTGCTGGCCCTTTGCAAAAAATCATTCACCTCTTCCGGAGAATAGGTATTGGAGAGAGAAAGCATCGGGACAGGGTGCACCGCAGAAGAAAAAACCTTTGTAACAGCGCCACCCACCCTGCGGGAGGGAGAATTCGGATCATCCCATTCCGGAAACGCCTTCTCCAGCCTCTCCAGTTCGTGCATCATCTGGTCAAAAGCAGTGTCGGAGATCAGCGGTTCCGCCAAGACATAATAGCGATAGTTATGCGCCTCCAGGTCCTCCCGGAGCTGTAGTATCCGCTGTCTTGCCTCGTTTCTTTCCATACAGGGTAAAATTACAAAGTTTTGCCTGATCGCCACCGAAGCGATCTGAGATGAATAAACCAGAAGCACCCCCCGGGAACCCAGCTTAAGCGTATTCATTCTTTTAGATACTTGATTTATCCTACCTTTGCATTAGAAAACCCAATGAAAACATCTGAAACTATGAAGTCATTTCTTCTGACCACCACGGCTGCGTTAAGCCTACTGTTCCTTAGCATCTCCTGCCAGTCGGGACAGGAAAAGGCAGCCAATGATAACCCGGATTCCATTGAGATCGTCGCCAAGGAGGTGATCCAGGCCAATAGCTACACTTATGTATTGGCAGAAAAAGGGAAGGAAACTTACTGGCTGGCCATTCCTACGGATGCCATAGAAGAGGGTAAAACCTATTATCACGGCCCGGGAATGATAATGCAGAATTTTGAAAGCAAAGACCTGGAGCGGGTTTTTGAGGAAGTGCTCTTCCTGGAGAGCTTGTCCGTCACCCCCATTCAGGCTGGAGTTGAAAAAGATATGTCGATGGATAACCCACACGCAGGACAGCCTCAATCCACAGGAGCCCATATCAAAACCGATGCTGCCCCTATATCGGTTAAACCTGCGGAAGACGGCATTACCCTGGCTGAACTTTTTGAAAATAAGGCCAAATATGCCGGGCAGAAGGTGGTTCTTCGCGGCCAGATCGTAAAGGTGAATAATGAGATTATGGATCGCAATTGGATCCACATTCAGGACGGAACGAACTTCGGAGAGGAATACAATCTGGTGGTGACCAGTGATGAGTACCACGAAACAGGAGCGGTAGTGACCTTCGAGGGCATCGTGGCTGTAGATAAAGATTTTGGAGCCGGATATTTCTATAAAGTGATTGTAGAAGAAGGCAAAGCCCGAATTGGGCAGCAGAAGATCTGATTGCGTTCTCCAGCACAGTATGCAACAAGCAGAAAGCGGCTCAGGGCAAAACCTGGTCTCTTTTGCATTGCCACTTCAGATCCAGATATACAGGAAGGTGGTCGCTGAAACCATATTGGTAAAAGGTCCCGGCAAAGCTGCGGAAAGGACGATGCCCGGTGCGGTTTAGCTCTTCTGTTAATAAATACGGAGCAGTCAGTATTCCCAAGCCGGCATAGCGCAGGGAAGTCCTGGTCGAGTCGGCCAGCAAGCCGGGAGAAATCAGAAACTGATCCAGCATTTCCCACTGCCCGGCGTGTTTATGCGTTCCGGCACCCAACTGAGGCAAGCATTTCATCAGGTTCAGAAAAGGGGGATCTGCTCCCTCATCCAGCAAGGAAAGCGAAGCGGAAGCAGGCCCGTCATTGAAGTCGCCGCAGGCTACCAGAATGGCATTGGCTTTATCGGAAAGGATGGAATCCGCCACGGCACGGAGAAAACGGCCGGCCTGGAGGCGGTAGGTTTCAGTTGCTTGTGCCCCACCGTATTTGGATGGCCAGTGGTTGACGAAATAATGCAAGATTTGCCCCTGGGATAAAGCAAAACGGGCATACAGGATATCGCGGCTTCGTTTGTGTGGCTCCCCTTCGAAGCACAAACGAAGGGGACGGGCATCAAGGGGTCTGAGCCGGGCAGGATCATACAACAGGGCTACATCAATTCCGCGGTGATCCTCAGAGTTGAAATGAATGATCTCATAGCGATAGTACCAAAGCGGTGTACGCTGAAGCAAGTCGTGCAGCACTTTCCGGTTTTCCACCTCACACAAACCGATCAATGCCGGTTTCCTCCAACCGCCGCAGTGCATCAACACCCTGGAAATCCGCATAAGTTTATCGCGGTATTTACCGTAATGCCATTCCCGCTTTCCGGCCGGTGTGAAGTCCTCATCCGCAATCCGGGGGTCATCCAGGGTGTCGAAGAGATTCTCAACATTGTAAAAGACCAATCGCAGCACATCGTCTTCTGCAAGGTGGGCATTGAGGAGTCTGCCGGCTTGCTGTGCCGTGAGGATGCTGGGTATGTGCATTGAAATGGTCAACAGTAGGCAAAAATGAAGAAATTGAAGCCTGAAATAAACCAAAGAGTAAATCCGCATAAGCTCATCATTTTAGATAATAGACGAACTCCTTACCGAAAACGGAAAATTTGTCCTGTCTTTTTTCACCCTCCGGACTTCTGCCCAACTCTTAAATATTGTACATCTTTGTAAGCCAAAAATGAGAGAATGGAAACTTTGAAGACTCTACTGGAGCATCGTACGATTCGAAAATATAAATCAGACCCTGTCCCGGATAAAGTGCTGGACAAAATTCTGCAGGCGGCTATCCGTACTTCCACCACCGGGAATATGCAGGTATACAGCATTATTGTTACCCGCGATGCGGACCTGAAAGAAAAGCTGCTGCCCCTGCACTTCGGGCAGGGGATGGTCACGCAGGCTCCGGCAATATTGACTTTCTGCGCCGATTTCAACCGTTTCAATAAGTGGTGCCTTCAGCGCAAGGCCGAGCCGGGCTACAACAATTTCCTATCATTCTACACCGCCTCCATCGACGCACTGCTGGCTGCCCAGAATGCAGCCGTAGCCGCCGAGGATCAGGGCCTGGGTATATGTTATCTGGGCACCACCACCTATATGGCGGAAGAGATTGCTACCGTGCTGGATTGCCCAAAAGGTGTCGTTCCTGTAACGACCCTGGTGATCGGTTATCCGGATGAGCAACCCGGCCTCACCGATCGCCTTCCCGCAGCAGCAGTAGTCCATCAGGAGAAATACCAGGATTTTGATAAAGACAGGATTGAGGCATTGTATGCAGAGAAAGAAGCCCTGCCTTTGACAAAGGAATTGCTGGAAGAGAATCAGCTGGAAACCCTGGCACAGATCTTCACCCAAAAGCGCTATACAAAAAAAGACAACGAACACTTCAGTGCGAAGTTCCTGGCCTTTATTCAGCGGCAGGGGTTTATGGATCAGTGATCAGCCTGCCTGTCGGCAGGCAGGTGGGCAGTTGAATTGAGACTGTGGTTTGGTGAGCCTTGAGCAAGGGACTTTGAAACTACGAACATCCTATGCAAAAAAAATCCTACCCGAGGTAGGACTTTAAGATTTTGCTGCGCGAGGTGTGCTTGAGTCGCCGGATGGCTTTCTCCTTAATTTGCCTAACCCGTTCGCGCGTCAGGTCGAAGCGCTCGCCGATTTCCTCCAGGGTCATCGGATGCCGCTGATTCAAACCAAAGTACATCCGGATCACATCTGCCTCACGAGAGGTGAGGGTAGACACTGCCCGGTCGATCTCCTTCTTCAGGGATTCGTAAAGCAGTCCTGACTCCGGCGTAGGGCCTTCGTCGTTCCGCAATACATCATACATAGTATTATCCTCGTCCTGGATCAGGGGGGCATCCATAGAGATATGACGCCCGGAATTGCGCATTGATTCCTTGACTTCATTTTCAGGGATCTCCAGCATCTTAGCAATTTCGCCGGCATTGGGCTCACGCTCGAATTCCTGCTCCAGGTGGGCAAAAGCCTTATTGATCTTATTGATGGCTCCGATCTTATTCAGGGGAAGGCGCACGATGCGCGATTGCTCGGCCAGGGCCTGAAGGATCGACTGGCGTATCCACCAGACAGCATAAGAGATGAATTTGAATCCACGCGTTTCGTCAAAACGCTGTGCGGCCTTGATCAGCCCCAGGTTGCCTTCATTGATCAGGTCGGGCAGGCTGAGCCCCTGGTTCTGGTATTGCTTGGAAACGGAAACCACAAAGCGCAGATTGGCTTTGGTCAGCTTCTCCAGGGCGAGTTGATCGCCTTGCTTAATGCGCTGGGCCAGTGACACCTCCTCCTCGGCGGTGATCAGATCCACTTTCCCGATTTCCTGAAGGTATTTATCCAGAGACGCGGTCTCGCGGTTGGTAACCTGTTTCGTAATTTTCAGTTGCCTCATAAAACTTCGTCGCTCAATTAGTGCTGCGGGAGGATTTTACGCTGAATTGACAGATGGGTTACAACTAATCTCTATGACGGTTTCCGCCATCGGGTCTGCGTGGGCGGTCTCCGCGTCCGCCGCGGTCTCCGCGATCCGGACGATCTCCGCGATCCTGACGGGGAGGACGTTCCACATAGCCTTCCGGTTTTTCCATCAGCGCCTTGCGGGAAAGGCGGAGTTTTCCGGTCTTGGCATCTACCTCAATGAGTTTTACTTCCACTTCATCGCCTACCTTGATTGCATCTTCCACATTCTCTACTCGTTTATAATCAATTTCGGAAATATGCAGCAGGCCATCTTTGCCCGGCATAATTTCAACGAAAGCACCAAAAGGCAGAATGCTTTTCACTTTTCCGTGATACACCTGGCCTACTTCAGGAACGGCAGTGATGCGGGCGATCATTTCCTTGGCACGGCGGATGGCTTCCACTTCAGGGGCAAAAATATCGATGATTCCAAATTCTCCCACTTCCTCGATGATGATGGTGGTATTGGTTTCTTTCTGCATCTCCTGAATGATCTTTCCTCCCGGTCCGATAACCGCACCGATGAACTCCTTGGGGATGCGGATCTGCTCGATCCTGGGAACGTGGGGTTTGTAGTCGGCGCGGGGCTCTGAGATCGTCTGGGTCATCTTGTCCAGGATATGCATACGGCCGGCTTTGGCTTGCTCGAGCGCCTGGCTGAGGATGTCGAAAGACAGTCCTTCGAGTTTGATATCCATCTGGCAAGCCGTGATCCCGTCGCGGGTACCAGTGACTTTAAAGTCCATATCACCCAGGTGATCCTCATCACCGAGAATATCAGAGAGGACGGCAAATTTTCCGGTATCCGGATCAGAAATGAGTCCCATTGCGATGCCGGAAACCGGTTTGCGGAGCTTCACACCAGCATCCATCAGGGCCAGTGTGCCTGCACAGACTGTGGCCATTGAGGAAGAGCCGTTGGACTCAAGGATATCGGAAACGACACGGATGGTGTATGGGTTCTCCTCTCCGTTGGGGAGTTGATTTTTCAGGGCACGCAGGGCCAGGTTTCCGTGACCGATCTCGCGGCGTCCTGTACGCATAAAGCGGACTTCACCAGTGGAGAATCCGGGGAAATTATAGTGCAAATAGAAATTGCTTTTTCCTTCAAGGATGGCACCATCGATGATCTGTTCATCCATTTTGGTTCCCAGGGTCACAGTGGTTAGGGATTGTGTTTCCCCTCGGGTAAAGAGGGCCGATCCGTGAGCGGCAGGCAGATAATCCACCTCGCACCAGATGGGTCGCACCTCATCCAGGGCACGCCCGTCGAGGCGGCGGCGATGCTCCAGCACGGCTTTGCGTATGGCTTGCTTCTGTACTTTCTTCCAATAGCGGCTGATCAGTGGTGCTTTCTCTGTGGCCACCTCTTCCGGGAGACTTTGCACAAAAGCTTCCTTGATGGAAGCAAAAGCGTCTTGTCTTTCCGCTTTATTGGCATTGCCTTGCTTCGCTACTTCATATACCTGGTCGAAAGTAGCCTGGTGAATCTGTTGCTCCAGTTCGGGGTCATTGCTTTCGTGGCTGTATTCGCGCTTGGGTCTTCCCCCGAGCATCTCCACGAGCTCGAGCTGGGCCCGGCACTGCAGCTTGATGGCTTCGTGGGCCACCTGAATGGCTTCCAGCATCAGGCTTTCGGGTACTTCTTTCATCTCGCCTTCCACCATCATAATCTCATTGAGGCTGGCGGCCACCATCAGGTCGAGCGTTGCCCGCTCCTGATCGGCAATAGAAGGATTGATGACCATCTGCCCATCGATATAGGCTACACGCACCTCAGAAACCGGCCCGTGGAAAGGTACATCGGAAACCATCAGGGCGGTAGATGCGGCCAGGCAGGCCAGGGTATCCGGAAGGTTCTTCTTGTCACCGGAGATCAGAAACAAAATAACCTGGGTTTCAGCGTGGTAATCATCGGGAAAAAGGGGGCGAAGGGCACGGTCCACCAGGCGGGCAATCAGCACCTCATAGTCGGAAGGACGAGCTTCCCGCTTGAAGAAACCGCCGGGAAAACGGCCGGTGGCGGAATATTTCTCCTGGTATTCCACCGAGAGGGGCATAAAATCCACATTGTCTGCCGCTTCCTTGCGGGAAACCACGGTGGCCAGAATCATTGTGTCGCCCATACGGATCACCGCGGATCCGTCCGCTTGCTTGGCGAGTTTTCCGGTCTCCAGGCTCACTTGCCTGCCGTCACCGAGGTCAAAAGTCTTTACTGTTCCTTGCATCATACTGTCGTTTATTCCATACAAAAAAAGGCAATGCCTTGATTGCCTTTCCCTGCCAGGTAATTCTTTATTGAAGATTATTTCCTGATTCCGAGTTTCTTGATAATGGCCCTGTAGCGCTCAACATCCTTGCGCTTGAGATAATCAAGCAGCTTACGTCTTTTACCTACCAGGCGCACCAGGGAACGCTCGGTAACCTTGTCTTTCTTATTTTCCTTCAGATGACCGGTGAGATGGGCGATACGGAAGGTAAAAAGGGCAATCTGACCCTCTGTGGTACCGGTATCGAACTCCGACTTTCCGTGTTCTTTAAAAAATTCCTTCTTCTTGTCCGCTGTAAGATACATTGTATATCCTTGTTAATAAGTGATTTTGTTCCGTAAAAGGGCTGGCAAAAATACACAATTCTTTTTAATGCAACAAGTACCGCTTATTTTTCCTCCCGAGAGAAATCCGTCATTCTTTCTGTCGCGTCTGAAAATACTTATATTCAACAACTGACGGCATTTTGGGAAGGCGGGGAGAAATGAACCCGAATGGGCTCTCTGCGTTATGATTCTTGAAAAACAATTAAAATGAAGGTACTTCTTACCGGAGCCAATGGTTATGTGGGACGGCGACTGCTTCCGATCCTGCTGTCGAAAGGACACCAGGTGTATTGCTGTGTCAGGGACAAGGCCCGCTTTGATGTTTCCGCCTATCCACAGGCAAGTCTTAAGGTACTGGAAGTTGATTTTCTGGACCCTGCCTCTTTGAAGTCCATCCCGGAAGAGATCGACGCAGCCTATTATCTTATTCATTCAATGTCTTCCTCCACCTCGGATTTTACTGAGCTGGAGAAGAACACGGCCCGGAATTTTATCAACAGGATGCGCCATACCCGCTTGCGGCAGCTCATCTACCTGGGGGGCATTGCCAATGAGGAGAAGCTCTCTCGCCATCTGCGCTCGCGCAAGGCAGTGGAGGAAATACTCAGGGAGGGCGACTATGCGCTCACCACCCTCAGGGCCGGTATCATCGTGGGCTCTGGCAGTGCTTCTTTTGAAATCATTCGCGATCTGGTAGAGAAGCTGCCGGTGATGGTGGCGCCGCGCTGGCTGCTGACACACTCTCAGCCTATCGCCGTGCGCAATGTATTGGAGTTCCTGGAAGGGGTACTGATGCGGGAGGATACTTTCAACCAGGTCTATGATATCGGTGGCCCGGAAGTGTTGACATACAAGGAGATGTTGCTGCAATTTGCCCTGGTCCGGGGACTGAAGCGCCGCATTTACATTGTGCCGGTGATGACGCCCAAACTCTCTTCCTACTGGCTTTACTTCATTACTTCCACCTCTTATAAACTGGCGGTGAACCTGGTGCACAGTATGAAGGTGGAAGTGGTGGGCCGTCCCAATGATTTGGCAGCACGTCTGGGGATCCGACCCATCCCCTACCCTGAGGCGGTAAGCCGGGCTTTGAGCCAGACAGCGAACGACACCGTCCCTTCCAGTTGGATCAATGCCCGCAGCGGAGATTTACTGCAAGCAGGGATACATCATTTGTCCAGCGTTCCGGAATTTGGTTGTTTCTCCGATAAGCGCAGCCGGGAAGTGGCTGATCCGGAATTGAGCTGGCAGCGGGTGATACAGATCGGGGGCAAAAACGGATGGTATTATGCCAATGCTTTATGGGGCTTCCGGGGCTTCCTGGATAAGCTGGTGGGCGGCGTTGGGCTGAGGCGCGGACGCAGAAACCAGCACAGCCTGCAAGCAGGGGAGGCATTGGACTTCTGGAGGGTGGTGGAAGTTGATCCTGAGAAGAAGCATTTGTTATTGTATGCTGAGATGAAGCTTCCCGGAGAAGCCTGGCTGGAGTTCAAAATCTCCGGAAACAGCCTGGTCCAGACTGCCACCTTCCGTCCGCTCGGCCTCTGGGGCAGGATGTATTGGTACAGCGTCCTTCCTTTCCACGCCATCATCTTCAATGGCTTGATTGACAAGCTTGGACGGGCTTAAAGAATGCTCTGTGAATCCTTTGTGTGCTTTGTGTTTTGCCTTGTGTCTTTGTGGTAAAAAAAAAGTGCGAGTGCCTACCTGCCGGTAGGCAGGCGAGTGCGAATTGTTGAGAAGAATGAGATAAGCCTTTGCGTCCATAGCGTTTTTCTTTGCGATCCCTGCGGTAAAAAGGCGCTTAAATCCTTTCCTGGCGAATAAGCTTCGCAGGAATAATCAAACTAAAGATTATCTGAGTTTTTCCAGCTCATACGAGAACCCTTCAAAAGCTGGTTGCTCCTGCTTCAAAAAAGGAGTCTTTAACGCGCAAATCCGGCAATGAATAGTCCCGGTCTCAGAAACTCAACACTTTATCGCATTCCACCGTCCAGGCAGCAAATTCTTTCATATTGCTCAGATGTACCCCTTCAATGAAAGGTGTCAGGTGGATGCCGCGGGCTTCTGAACACCCTCCGCATATCTTCACCTCTCCGCCATTGCGGATCACTGATTTCAGCATACGCCCAATATTGTAGTAAGCATTAGCGGTTTGCTGATCAGGCAATGCACAGAAAACGGCATCGGCCAGAAGAAATATCTTCACCGAAACCTCTTCGCTGTGCTCCTTTTGCAAGCTCATCGCCATTCTGAAGGCATTGTAGGCCTTCTCCGTTCCGTAAGGTGCATCGTTGATGATGATCAGGATTTTTTGCATCTTCTCACTATAATCCAGTTAGCATACAAAGTTAAGCCTTATAGAAAGTCTATCCGGACCGACCTTACCACTGATCAATCACTGCTTGCAAATCTTTCAAATAATTACATAAGAATAATTCTCCTTTTTATATCTTTGTAAAGCTCACCCAACGATCTAAGCGTTGGTGAGGGTGCCTAATGTTCAGCGCTGCCGAAGCACAGAGATCATAATAGAAACGAATAAGCGACAAACTAAACTCTTTAACAAATGGAAGCACACACACATCCGGGTCACTCCGAAAAACAAGGAAAGTGCCCTGTGACAGGAATGACCGCCAGACACGCTGCCGGCAAAGGAACCTCAAACCGTGACTGGTGGCCGAACAAACTAAACCTGAATATTCTGCGTCTGCACTCACCCCTGGTGGATCCGATGGGCAAGGATTTCAACTACGCGGATGCATTTCGATCTCTTGACCTGACAGCGCTGAAGCAAGACCTCTATGCCCTTATGACAGACTCACAGGATTGGTGGCCGGCAGACTATGGCCACTACGGCCCCCTCTTTATCCGGATGGCCTGGCATAGTGCCGGGACCTACCGCATATCCGACGGCCGCGGTGGCGGAGGCACCGGAAACCAACGTTTCGCCCCCCTGAACAGCTGGCCCGACAATGTAAACCTCGATAAGGCCCGCCTCCTCCTGTGGCCCGTCAAAAAGAAATATGGACAAAAAATTTCCTGGGCCGACCTGATGATCCTGGCCGGGAATTGTGCCCTGGAGTCGATGGGACTGAAAACCTTCGGCTTTGCCGGCGGACGGGAAGATATCTGGCAGCCGGAAGAGGACATCTATTGGGGCGCGGAAAGCGAATGGCTGGGTGATAAGCGCTACGAAGGCGACCGTGAGCTAGAGAATCCCCTTGCGGCGGTGCAGATGGGGCTGATCTATGTGAACCCCGAAGGCCCCAACGGGAATCCTGATCCGGTGGCTTCCGGCCGGGATATACGGGAAACCTTCAAAAGGATGGCAATGAATGACGAAGAAACGGTGGCCCTGGTAGCCGGGGGACATACCTTCGGGAAGTGCCACGGAGCCGGAGATGCCGCCTTGCTGGGGCCCGAACCGGAGGCCGCAGGACTGGAAGAACAAGGCCTGGGGTGGAAGAGTAAATTCGGAAGCGGAAAGGCAGGCGATACCATCACCAGTGGGATAGAAGGAGCCTGGACCCCAACCCCTATTGAGTGGGATAACAGCTATTTTGACGTACTTTTTGGCTATGAATGGGAACTGACCAAAAGCCCGGCAGGCGCGCATCAGTGGCAGCCCAAAGATAGTGCAGGCAAGAATACTGTGCCCGATGCCCACGATCCGGCCAAACGCCACGCCCCGATGATGACCACCGCCGATATGGCTCTGCGGATGGACCCTGTGTATGAACCGATCTCCCGTTATTTCCAAAGAAATCCGGAGGCATTTGCCGATGCCTTTGCCCGGGCCTGGTTTAAGCTCACCCACCGTGATATGGGTCCGAAAGCACGCTATCTCGGACCCGAAGTGCCCAAAGAAGACCTGATCTGGCAGGATCCGGTGCCGGCTGTAGATCATACCCTCATCAATGAGAAAGATATTGCAACCCTGAAGGAGATGATCCTGAATACAGGTCTTTCTGTCTCGCAGCTGGTATATACCGCCTGGTCGTCTGCGGCTACTTTCAGAGGATCAGATATGCGGGGCGGCGCCAATGGGGCCCGCATCAGGCTGGCGCCCCAGAAAGACTGGGAAGTCAACGAGCCCGCACAACTGGCCGGGGTAATGGAGAAACTGGAGCAGGTCAAACACGCTTTCAACCAAAACCAGGACGGAGACAAGATAGTCTCCCTCGCCGACCTTATCGTACTGGGAGGCGCAGCAGCGATCGAGAAAGCCGCCCGCAAAGCTGGTGTCGAAATAACCGTACCCTTTGCTCCCGGCAGGACAGATGCGATGCAGGAACAAACCGATGTGGAAGCCTTCGAAGTGCTCGAACCCGAAGCCGATGGGTTCCGGAACTACCTGAAAAAGAAATACAGTGTACCTTCTGAAGAGATGCTGGTGGACAAGGCCCAGCTGCTGAGGCTTACCGCTCCTGAGATGACGGTACTGCTTGGCGGGATGAGGGTGCTGAACGCCAACCATCGCCAATCTCCATATGGCGTATTCACCCATCAGCCAGAGAGCCTTAGCAATGATTTCTTTGTCCACCTTCTGGATCTTTCGACCACCTGGAAAGATATTTCCGGGTCGGGAGATGTTTTTGAGGGCTATGATCGCGTGACGGGCCAAAAGAGATGGACAGGAACGCGTGTGGACCTGATCTTTGGTTCCAACTCAGAGCTTCGGGCTTTGGCCGAGGTATACGCCAGCGAAGATGCGAAGGAGAAGTTTGTGCAGGATTTCGTCGCTGCCTGGACGAAAGTGATGAACCTGGATCGCTTTGATCGAAAGTGATTTTTGATTGTTGAAGGAGATCCTCTTTCTTTTACTTCAAGGGCCTAATCTTACTCATACTGAATCACTATTGTCGTCACAGACGACAAGCCCTTGCACCCGTGATGCAATCGCGTGCCAAGGCCTCCTGCTCTGACCTGCGAAATCTGAGGGAAGAAATATTTAAAGCCAGCCGTTAAGACATAGCCGTTGGTAACGGTTAACAACGGCTATCAACAGTTATCATCGGCTATCAGCCGTTAATATCGGATATCAACGGATAGT